>Ga0207691_10000001_pt1 | contig 220829 bp, 200 predicted proteins | sample KBSM13metaG_FD_184327 | JGI IMG/M metagenome (GOLD analysis project Ga0207691, IMG submission 184327) | Miscanthus rhizosphere microbial communities from Kellogg Biological Station, Michigan, USA - KBS M1-3 metaG (SPAdes) (version 2) | ecosystem: Host-associated > Plants > Roots > Rhizosphere...
TTTTAGTTTGAAACGATGTCTGCGGGTGATCAGCCTCAGGGGCGATTTCACATAAGCATGCAAATCGCCAAAGGAATATTCTCCCCGCTGAAGAGGAATAAACCGGTATTCCCCCACCACTTTTTCCCCTGCATTTATTTTGAACCTGAGTTTGAAATTCCGGATCTGCCAGGCTTCCGGAAATTCATCCACCAGCTGCAGGACAATCCGTACAGGATAGCGGTTGCTGATTTCCCATCGCAAAAAATTTTCCTCCCCGTTGCTGAGCCGCTCCGGCAGGATTCTCACCGCAGTCACGGGTTGTTTCCCCGAATAAAGAATTCCGAAGTCAAGCAATACCGCAACAGCCAGTGCCACCAGAAACACCGATGCAGCCGGAAATAAAAAAGGAAGTCCGTAGGAAAACAGAAACAGCAAAGCCGTTGTGCCCAGCAACCGGTAAAACCATTTGCCGAAATACAGCGAATCATATAATGATTTCAGTCCCATCATCGCGGAATTTCGGAAGCCTGGATAATCTGATTCACGACATCGTCGGTGGTTCCCCCTTCCATTTCTTTTTCAGGTGAAAGGACGAGCCGGTGACGAAGTACCGGCGGCATTACATAAAGGATGTCTTCCGGAACGACGAAATCCCTTCCTCTCATAGCGGCGACTGCTTTCGAAGCCTGCAGGATTCCGATGGATGCCCGGGGTGAAGCACCCAGGTAGATGGATTTATTCTGTCTTGTAGATGCGACTACGGAAACGATGAAACGGATGAGTTTTTCTTCGACATGTATGTGTGCTACCTGCTCCCGGAGCGACCGGATGGTTTCCGCATTCATCACGGGCTTTACCTGATCACTGATCAGGGCACCAATATGGTCATGATGTCGCTGGACAATCAGTATTTCGTCGGCTTCACCGGGATAGTCCACTTTAATCTTGAACAAAAACCTGTCCAGCTGCGCCTCGGGCAAATGATACGTGCCTTCCTGTTCAATCGGGTTCTGGGTCGCTACTACCAGGAAAGGCTGCTGCATTTCTCTTGTCTGGCCGTCAACAGTGATCTGCCGCTCTTCCATTACTTCAAAGAGGGCGGCCTGGGTTTTTGCCGGCGCCCTGTTGATTTCGTCGATCAGGACAATATTACTGAAGATCGGTCCGGGCCGGAACTGGAACATCAATTCTTTGGGATTGAAAATGGAAGAACCTATCACGTCACCCGGCATCAGGTCGGGTGTAAACTGGATTCTGGAAAATCCTGTATCGATGGATCGGCTGAGCAGTTTCGCTGTAAGCGTTTTTGCCACACCGGGAACACCTTCTATTAAGACATGCCCGTCGGCCAGAATACCTGCAATCAGCAATTCAATCATCTGGCCCTGTCCGACGATGACCTTGCCAATTTCAGCTTTTAATTTTTCCAGAGACTGACTGAAGGCTTCCAGTGAGGTGCGTTCTTCAAATAATTTTTCTTCCATTATATCGGGGTTGTATTGAATTGATTGATGAGCAAATGAAGTTCCATAAGGTCCCTGTCAGTAAAATCAGGATCCATCCTCGACTGATGGATCAGTTCCATCATCCTGCGGATATCATTCAGCGGACGACCCGTCCGGCCCGCAAGTTTGAGGGCCAGTTCATCATTGAGCCTTGAAGTAGGCAGGTTGTACTGTGTCCTGATATGTTCCAGGAAAGCGGCTACCATTTTTGCAGCCAGATTGGGATTATTTTTCTGTTGAAAGTAGAGGCGTCCGATGGTACGCACAAATTCCTCCGACGCATTACGTGGTGGCGCGATCTCCGGAATGGGTCTTTGTTTTCTCTTGAATTCCGTCAGCGCCAGGATGCCGAAAAGGCTCAGGGTGATCCAGAATGCCCACCGAAGGGAACGGTTGTTCATTATAAAACCGAGGCTGGAAAATTCTTCCTGACGCTGGTAACGGAAAAAATCAGACCACTCCACTTCCTTCGTCTTTTGAGCCATATAAGAAAATGCGATGTCGTAATAAGTATGATTGCCGCCGTGGAGGAGAAAAAAATTCGTAAATACCATCGGATCCAGGTGAATGAAAATAGCTCCTCCGTGATCATAAGTTACCCGGATAAAATCGGGTTTCCCCATTGCATTTTTTCCCAGCACCTGACAACGGCTGGTATCCAGGGAGTCGAACCAGGATGAAACTTCATATCCCGGATAAGCATACCGGTCCCATTCACCGCTTACGGGATTCAGCAGGCTCCAGGCAGCCGTGTCGGACTCAATAGTATCGTCACTCCTGATTTTCAGATTCAGAAAATCAAACAGGGTATCGTTAAAATACATCGCAGAAATAAATACCTGGTTTCCGGATGCAGCGAACCTTACCAGATTGTGCAGGTCTTCTTCCTCGGGAAAAAACCGCCTCGATAAAATGATCAGCGCGCGGCAGCTGTCTCCCACATCTTCATGGTCGATTTCCGGAAAACTGCGGCCCGAATGGATTTTCGCGTTTTGAAAAATATAAGACAGATTTTCATAAGCATAGTAGGTCCCGTAAGGGATCTTATCCCTGTGCCAAAGTGAAATAAAATTATTTAAGATTTTATTCTTTGCACAGGCAGCCAGACACATCAGCAGGCAGCATAGCAAACCATATTGCAAAAACTTTTTCAAACGGAAAATTTTTGCTGCAACAGGTCAAATCTTTTCCTGAGCATGTGATAGTTTTCAGGGGTCGGCACAAACCCGCCATAAAACGCATATTCATAAGAGCGCGACAAAAACCTGAATTCTTCCGCCATCGGATGGCTTCCCAGGAGACGCGCAATCTCCGCATTGGTTGATGAACTGCGCAGCGTCAGGTCCCCGCGTTCTTTCAATCCGTCCAGCATGCGCAGGTATAGAAAGCGTACGGCCAGGCGATAGTCTTTTGCATCCTGGTACTGACTGATCACTTCTTCAAACTGCGGTTCAGGCAAAGGCTGCGAATCTGCTGACTCGCCGGTAATGCCTGCCTTTTTCCTGAACACCCAGCTAAATCCATTTTCCCTGGCCAGCATCACAAGCCCCCAGATACCAAGAGCGGCGACAACTAAAATCAGGAATCCTTCAAATAACCTGTCATTCCAACGGGGCGACTGTACGGTCGTGCCGGTTGTCTTTTTTTGCTGCCAGTATTCGGAATCATTGGCGTAGGCGAAATCCGGGTCCTGTTTCATCTGGTTCACCCGGTCTCCTGAAACCGCATGTATCCTGTCGTTTCGGTGCCAGGCACTGTCAGCGGTTACTGATGATCCGGTTTCGGGCGCCACATCGACTTGCTCAGACGAATCGCTTTCATCGCCTGATGAACCGGAATCTGCAGCGGGTGCTGCCTGTCCATAAGTTACCATGGTGAAGCACAGCATTAAGAAAAGAAACAGAGAAGTGGTTTTCCGCATGATCAGACAGGATCAGAAATTTAATACCGGACCTGCTTTCTTAGAAAGCTTCACCGGATAGATAACAAAATACCAGATAATAAAAAGCAGGGAGCCCCCGAGAATAATAAGGCTTAGCCAGACCGGCATACCGGTATGACGTGTGACGAAACCTTCAAGAAAGGCAGCCATAATAAAAATGGGTACCAGCCCTATCAGCAACATGATTCCTTCACGACCACCGCGCTGTAAAGAGGGGAGACGCCGGTAACTACCGGGAAAAATAAGACTTCTCGCCAGCACAAGCCCCGCTCCCCCGGCGATGATGATGGATGAAATTTCCAGCGTGCCATGTATCCAGATCACGAGGACCGATTTCCAGCCCAGCCCTTTCGAAAAAAAATAATACTGAAAAGATCCGAGCATGACTCCGTTTTGAAAAAGCTGCCATATCGTGCCAATTCCGGCAAAAATGCCGACGATAAAAGTGAGAAAAGCAACCTGAACATTATGGACCGCGATCCACATGAACATCGACAGCGGGTTCTGGTCTTTATATACCCCGAACGGATCGCCTTTTGCAATATTTTCTTCCGTCATTTCCACATAACGGCTGCCCAGGACGCCGCGCACAAATGTTTCATCATGCGCCGCTGAAAATGCCGCCATAATAGCAAAAAGCAAAAAAATCAGAAAGGAAATTCCAATCTCCCGGTGATTTTTCCGGACTACCAGCGGAAGATCATATTTCCAGAAACGGACAATCCTTGAGCTTTCTTCTTTTTTATTTCTGTATATGCCCAGGTAAATATCTGAGCTTAATTTGTTTAAATAAACCGTCACCTTGCTCTGCGGATAAAAAGTCCTCGCATAACCCAAATCATTCACGAGTTCCGTAAACCGCTCCGCCATTTCGTCCGGATCGTTTGTAGGCTCCTCCTGATAAGTTCTCCATTTGCTGATATTCTGCTGGATGAATTGACCTTCCCGCACTGATAGATTATATTTATGGTTAAATATAGAAAAATATAGCTGATGGTCACAGGAACTTTCTTCCCAGGACTTCGCTGTATCAATGTATGATTACCGTCAAACTCGATACCGGATTTAATATTGAAGTGGATTTCCCGATAAGTCCTTTTCACCGCCGCATGTTTGCCTGGATCATCGACACTTTTTTTCTCTGGTTTTTTTATAAAATGGGGAACAAAATCATCGGAGGATTTATCGGAAATAAATCCGATACCTGGAATTGGGTTTATATCCTGCTGATCTATCTGCCTATTCTGATATATTATCCCCTGATGGAATGGCTGACCAGCGGACAGACTATCGGCAAGCGGATCATGAATATCCGTGTAATCACCATGGAAGGAGGACAGGCATCAGTGAGTCAGTACCTGTTGCGTTGGGCTTTTCGTTCGGCTGATTTCCCTACCTGGCTTCTGCCGGCCATTTATATGAATGTACTGCCCTGGTACTGGAGTGTTTTATTGTTTTCCGGAATTGTATGCTTTTTCGTTTCAGCAAAATCCCAGCGGATCGGCGATCTCGTTGCAGGCACCATCGTGATCTTCACGAAAAATAAAACTTCCTGGCAGGACACGGTATTTATTGAACTGGAATCAGACTATAAACCCCGTTATCCGCAGGTCATGCAGATGAGTGACAAGGACGTCAATTCACTGAAAATGATCATTGGGGCTGTTAGAAAGGGAAATAATCACGAGCTTGCTTTCCGGATTGCGGAAAGGATCAAGTGGAAGCTGAACATGCAGTCTGACCAGTCCAACGCAGAATTCCTGGAAACCCTGCTCAAAGATTATAACTACTATTCTACGCACTGATCAGGCACGATGTACCATCAGGGCACCAATAATCCCGCCGATAAACATCAGTATATACAGCGAGATGACGATGATGGCCAGTATGCCGTAAAACTTGAAAAACGATTTCAGATTTTTTAAGGATTCAGTTAAAACGGCCTGCTCATTGTTGCGCAGCGCCCTCCTGAGTTTAGTAGCGTAATTATAGAGATATAAGACGGGAAAAAACAAAATAAGAGCAGCGACAAGGATGATAACAGTTACGAATCCCGTGCTGAAGTATCCGATGTCACGGACATCCGAGGTTCCCATTCCCGACATCATATTACTGACAAATGCACCCGCAAAAAGACTGATGAGCAATAAGAGGCCGATGTAAATAAATCCGAGGATGGCGAGAAACCTCGCCCACCTGGCTGATTCTCCCAGATAAAGCACCGATTGCTGATCAAGGTGAAGTTCCAAAAAACTGCCTCCGGGTGTTTCCTGTGTTGTCTGATCCATGATTGCGATTTGAATTGTTTAAGGGAAAAATTATCTTATAAATAAAAGAAAATTCCCCGATTCACCAAACAAATTCACCGGATCAGTAGGCACGGGCGAAAAGAACTCTCTCCCGGCTGGGTTTGCCGCTATAAATGCATTTTCCTTCTTCCGGAGGATTGTTGAGGGGTATGCAGCGGATCGTTGCCTTCAGTTTCTCCTTGATGACTTCTTCTGTTTCCGCCGTACCGTCCCAATGAGCTGAAATAAAACCGCCTTTTTCATCCAGCAGTTTTTCGAATTCTTCCCAGTGGTCGGCCCTGGTGATATGGGCATCCCGGAAACTAAGCGCCTTCTGATACATGGAGGATTGAATTTCAGTCAGCAGCGAAAGGATATGCTCTGTGAGCCCTTCTTCCGGTATGCTTTTCTTTTGTCTTGTATCGCGACGGGCAAGTTCAACGGTTTTATTTTCCAGATCGCGGAGGCCGATGGCTATGCGCAGGGGTACACCCCTCTTTTCATATTCCGCAAATTTCCATCCCGGACGGTTGTTGTCACTGTGATCGTATTTTACCCGAATACCCGCCGCCTTCAGGCTGGCGGTGATCTCCCTGCACCTGGTGTCCAGCACTTCCTTTTTTTCTTCCCCTTTATAAATCGGTACAATGACAACCTGCACCGGTGCTATTTTAGGTGGAAGGATCAATCCCTCATCGTCACCGTGGGCCATGACCAGGGCCCCTACAAGCCTTGTGCTGACACCCCAGCTTGTAGCCCACACATAGTCAAGTTTATTCTGCCTGTCTGAAAATTTTACGTCAAATGCTTTCGCAAAATTCTGACCCAGGAAATGAGAAGTTCCCGCCTGCAAAGCCTTTCCGTCCTGCATCAGGGCTTCAATACAATATGTATCAATGGCTCCCGCAAATCTCTCACTGGCTGTCTTTACGCCCTTGATCACCGGAAGCGCCATATAATTCTCCACAAAATCGGCATATACGTTTAACATCAGCCTGGCTTCCTCGATCGCCTCACCGGCTTCGGCATGAGCTGTATGCCCTTCCTGCCAGAGAAATTCCGTCGTTCTGAGAAACAGTCTTGTCCTCATTTCCCAACGGACCACATTGGCCCACTGATTGATCAGCAACGGCAGATCACGGTAGGATTGTATCCAGGTTTTATAGGTATTCCAGATGATCGTCTCGCTGGTCGGCCTCACAATCAGCTCTTCTTCGAGTCGGGCTTCCGGATCCACGATGATCCCATTGCCGTCGGGGTCATTTTTAAGACGGTAGTGTGTTACCACGGCACATTCTTTTGCAAACCCTTCCACATGGGCTGCTTCCCGGCTTAGAAAACTTTTGGGAATAAACAGGGGGAAATAGGCATTCTCGTGGCCCGTATCTTTGAACATCCTGTCCAGGGTGTCCCGCATCTGTTCCCAGAGTGCGAATCCATAGGGTTTGATCACCATGCAGCCGCGGACGGCCGAATAGTCGGCGAGTCCGCCCCTGATCACGAGGTCATTGTACCATTGCGCATAATCTTCCTGTCGGCTGGTAATTTCTTTGCTCATATGGGGGAGACGGACCCGGATTAAGCTCTTTTTAACAGTTCTGCCCGGGAATTTGGATACCGTATAAAATGATTTTCTTAATTTTGATTAAGAGGCTCAAAAGTAGTAACTTAAGATTGAATTTTCTAAAAGCTTTCGCCATGAAACGTCCCTATATTTTACCCGCATTCGCCCTGATGATTTTTTTATTGAACAGCTGCTCTCCGTATAAAAACAGCGCCACGCCGGATGATGTATATTATTCTCCGTCACAGCCCGTTCAGACTGCTGTTGCAGCGAATCCCGAAAATTCAGAATACTATTCCACTCCAAATGATAATTATATCCGTATGAAGGCCCAGAATCCTGAGAAGTGGTCTTATTTCGACGACTACAATACGGACTATTATGCGAGTAATTACGGATACGGACCCAGTGTGGGATTAAGTATCGGATTCGGTACAGGTTTTTATAGTCCGTATTACGGTGGTTTCGGATATTACAGCCCGCTCAGTTTTTACAATAGCTACTATGCCTGGAACAGCTGGTATAATCCGTATTATGGCGGTGTAGTGGTCGTAAAAGGAAACAGCCCTGCCATGCCTGTTAACACACGTATGGCGAGCTTCAATCCGAAAAGCTATAATTCCAGTTACTACACAGCAAGGCCATCTGCCGGAAACCATTATATCGGCACGGGCTCCAGCCGTTCAGCACAGCCTGGATACAACTCAAACACCAACAGCAATTTCAGCCGTCCGAGCAACGGACGCCCGGCCAATTCCAGCCCGAGCCCCGCACGTACAGGTGGATTCAGCAGCGGTGGTTTCAGCGGCGGTGGTGGCGGCGCATCCCATGGCGGCGGATTTTCACGTGCCGGCAGGTAATTTTGTAGTTGAATGAAAAAATTCGGCTTTAGTTTTCTTTTCTTATTTCTTGCTTTATTTGTCCATGCTCAGCTTCCCGAGGATGCTCTGCGCATGTCTTATTTCCATCCCACCGGGACGGCCCGGCAGCAGTCCATCGGCGGGGCAATGGGTTCACTCGGTGGAGAGGTCAGTTCGCTGTTTGTCAATCCCGCCGGCCTGGGCCTGATCAAGACACGCGAACTGGTTTTTTCTCCCGGATGGTCTTTCTCAAACAATACCAGCACTTACCTGTCCACGAGTACGAAAAGCGCTCCTTCCAACCGGTTTGTAATTGGAACCTCAGGCATCGTATACGGAATGCCGGAAAGCCGCGATGAAAATGGAAAAACGAGCAGCATGACGCTTGCCCTGGGAGTCAACAGGATGGCCGATTTTAACGGACATCTTTCCTACCAGGGAAACAACACATTTTCTTCGGCGGCTGAAGCATATGCAGAAGAATTCAACAGCAACCCCCAACCCATTGACCAGGCCATCAGGAATCCATATTATTCATACGGAACCCGCATGGCCCTGTATACCTACCTCATCGATACGGCCAACGGCAGCACCGGCGCAAATGTCGTACAGCCTCTGAATGCTTTTGCATCCAACGGTCAGATCGGACAACTCAACAATATCAGCACATCAGGCGGGGCCACCGAAATCGCATTAGGCATTGCGGGCCAGTCGAACGACAAATGGTATTGGGGTTTATCGGTGGGCGTTCCCATCATCAACTATCAGCAGAATAGTGAATACACGGAAAGCGATCTCAGCGGGGATCTGCACAATAATTTCGGTTCCTATACCTATACAGAATCCTATTCGTCATCAGGTGTTGGCGTGAATGCCCGCATCGGGGGAATATTCAGGCCGAATCTCAACTGGCGTGCGGGACTGACCGTCGTCACCCCCACCTTTTATTCGCTGACCGACAGGGTGTCGTCGACGATGACGACCAACACGGAAGACTATGCGGGTACACAGACGGTGACGTCGGCCGAGCTGGATCAGGCTGCGGGTGTGGGTAACAGCATAGAATATAATCTGCAGACACCATGGCGCCTGATCGCCAGCGGTTCTTATATTTTCCCGGGACAGCAGACAAAGGGTTCCATGGGTTTTATTACGGCAGACATTGAGTACATCGCTTACAGGTCTTCGCGGTTCAGTCTTCCGGCAGATGATAACGGTTATTCCGACGATTCCTATTATCAGCCCCTCAACAATACGGTCAAATCGTATTATAAAAACTCGTTCACATTCCGCATGGGCGCGGAATACAAACTGGACCAGCTGGCGTTGAGGGCGGGTGGTTCTTACACAATGGATCCTTATGCTTCCGGGCAACTGAATTCGAACCGCTCCACTATTGGTGGAGGAATCGGTTACCGTAAGAGCGGGATTTATATCGACGTCGCCTATGTGCAGTCCTTCCTGAATGACGTCAGCATTCCTTACCGCCTTTCCTCGAAGGACAATGTCTTTGCCACCGTAAAACAAACGACCGGCAATATCCTGCTTACAGTCGGTTATAAGTTTTGAGTGAATGATAGGCACGGAGAATCGTCTCAAAATGATCTTCACCAATCCATTGCAGGTTTTCAATTTTATTAAACCAGGTCATTTGTCTTTTTGCATAATGCCTCGTATTCTGCTGTATTCTGGCGATGCTGTCGTTGAGGCTGCGCATTCCGTCAAGGTATTCGAAGAGTTCGGTGTATCCTACGGTCTGTAGTGCATTCAAATGCCGGAAACGCAACAGGGACTGAACTTCCGCCAGCAAACCGGCATCCATCATCCCTTCCACCCTTTCGTTGATTCTCCGGTAAAGAAGCGGCCGGGGAACAAGCATGGCAAATTCCAGTATCCGGTAAGGCAGTTGCTTTTTCTGCTGATGACGGTAGGAAATGATCGACCGGCCTGTACTTTGCACCACTTCCAGTGCACGCATGAGCCGTTGCGGATTTTCGATTTCACCGCAGGCATAGAACTGAGGATCCTCCTGCCTGAGTTTCTCCTGAAGCCAGCCCAGGCCCTCTTCCTTATAATGTGCCAGGATATCCCGCCTCACAGCTTCCTCCACAGCGGGAATTTCATCCAGGCCTTCGAGAAAGGCTTTTATATAAAGTCCCGTTCCGCCGCATACGATGACCACCTCATGCTGATCTAAAATGGACTCGCACCAGCGGGTGGCCATGGATTCAAAAACCGCCGCATTGACGGTATCTTCCACTGAATGTGAATTGATGAAATGATGCGGGATTCTTTCAAGCAGCCCGGTATCCGGTTTAGCCACGCCAATATTCAGTTCCCTGAAACACTGCCGGCTGTCGGCGGATATGATGTCCGTTTGAAAATGAGAAGCCAGCGAGGCGGCAAGATCCGTTTTGCCGGAAGCCGTCGGACCGGTAAGGATGATAATTGTTTTGGGAGACATTATTCGAGTGTGCTGTCCTCTTCCGGCCCCAGCTCTTCCTCTGCGTCCAGATCACCGGTTTCTTCACCCACTTCGCTAAATCCTTCCTCAGCGCGGTTCAGATCATATTTCTCCTCCACTTCGGCCAGTTTGTCGCCGACGAGTCCGCGGGTTCCATATTGGGAAGGGCCGATGCCTTCGGATTTAACCATGGCCGGATATTCCAGCTTGCTGCTTTCTTCCTTGGTCACATTGATCAGTTCAACCAGGAAAGACCAGTTTTTGGCGAAATCATAGAGATAAACAAATTTCTGATTTGGATCGCGGATTTCGGAACCGATCGTCGTTTCCGCCATCATCAGCGGTGGCGCCTTGTATTCCCTGTCATATTTTTCCAAAGAAATCTCGCGACCGCGTTGCCAGTGGTCGTTACTTCTGAAAAAAGTAGCCTGATGTTTATTGTCAAACTCAAAAGATTTCAGAATGATCTGATGCAATTCCAGAAAGTGCTGGTTGTGCTTCAGGACCACATCCCTGTACACACTATCGTCCTCCTCATAGTAGACCCTGAATTTTAAAACTGCCATAAACGTGGATCTTTAGTCCCTCAAATTTAATAGAAACCCGTTATATATCTGCGGGCTTATTTTGATGCGGGTCGGGTATTCGAAGGGGTTTCATTCCCATACCGGCTGCCTTTGCGATCATGTACTGATAGGCTGCCTCAAATGTATTTTCTATTTCACCTTCGAGGATGGCCTCGCGGATAAGATTCTTCAGTTCCCCTACCGGCCTCGACGGGCCGATGCCGAACACTTCCATAATCATCTCTCCCGATACCGGTGGCTGCCAGTTCCTGATGCGGTCCTTCTCTTCTACTTCCGCAAGCCTTTTTCTTACCCAGTTGAAATTTTCCAGGTACCGTTTTACTTTCTGTTTATTGCGGGAAGTGATGTCGGCTTCGCAAAGGATCATCAGGTCTTCAATATCCTCCCCTGCGTCAAAGAGGAGCCTGCGGATGGCCGAGTCCGTAATATTTTCTTTTGTAAGGCTGATAGGTCGCAGATGCAGTTCCACCATTTTTTTTACGAACCGCATTTTCTCATTGAGAGGCAGCTTGAGCTGGTCGAAGATTTTTGGGACCATCCGGCCGCCCACCACTTCGTGACCGTGAAAGGTCCATCCATGGCCCGGTTCAAATTTTTTTGTGGCGGGCTTCCCGATGTCATGCAATACGGCAGCCCAGCGGAGCCAGAGATCCCCGGTATGGAGGGAAATATTGTCAAGCACCTGGAGCGTATGGTAAAAATTATCCTTATGCCCCAGGCCTTCGACGTATTCGGCCCCTGCGAGATCAGCCATTTTCGGAAAAATAATTTTGAGCAGGCCCGACCGGAACAGCAGGTCAAACCCCGTGGAAGGCTTGTCCGAAAGAATCATCTTGTTTAATTCTTCGGTTATCCTTTCCTGTGAGACAATCGGAATCCTCGCCGCATCCTTCACCATCGCTTCAAAAGTTTCCGGCGCAACCTGGAATCCCAGCTGGCTGGCAAAGCGCGCTGCACGGAGCATCCGGAGCGGATCGTCACTAAATGTCCTCAGCGGATCCTGCGGTGTCTGAATTCTTTTTTCCTGAAGGTCTTTTATTCCATTGAAGGGATCCAGGAGCCGTCCGTAATCTCCTTTATTCAGGCTGATGGCGAGGGCATTGATGGTGAAATCGCGGCGCTGCTGATCGTCCTCCAGCGTACCTTCTTCCACATCGGGTTTGCGGGATTCCGCCCGGTAACTTTCCTTACGCGCGCCTACGAATTCAACGTCGAGCCAGATCCCCTCTTCCTCCCGTATTTTGAAATGGGCCGTGCCGAAATTTTTAAAGAATGAAACGACGGGCCTTGGCAAATAGGCATCTGCCACTTCGTGGGCCAGCGCAATCGCATTGCCGACACAAAGAATATCTGCATCCACGGTGGGCCGGCCAATAAGCTTGTCCCGCACAAACCCTCCTATCAGATAGGCCTGTACGCCCATCCGCGCGGCCGTTTCCGCGATTTTTTCAAACAGGATGCGCTCCGTATCACTGCAGGGAATTTCCATGGGTTAAAGTTAAGCAATGACCGCGATCCGCTCAGGGCAGGGTGGCTCTCAACTGTTCAATGCGTATATCCATGGCGCAGCGGAAATGTTTTTCCGGACAGGCCCGGTATCCGTGAAGTCCGCAGGGCCGGCAGTAAAGCGGCGCTTCAATTTCCACGATATGACGAATGTCGGAAAGCGGGCCGAACCCGAAAGCGGGGATGGTGGAGCAGTAGATGGCTGTAACAGGCGCGTTCATGGCAGAAGCGAAATGCAGGGGCGCGGAATCGTTCACGTAATTCATGGACGCACGGCTCATCAGGGCAGCCGACTGCAAAAAACTAAGCTTCCCTGCAAGCAGTTTAACCGGACGCGGGTGAACGGCTTCCGCGATTTTCCCGCAGAGCGTCAGATCCCCCGGTCCGCCCAAAAGACAAATGCTGAACCGTTCCGGAACTTCCGCGATAAAACGAATCCACTGGGAAGCGGGATATTGTTTGGTAAACCATACGGAAGCCGGACTCATGGTAATAAATTCTCCCGACACCAGGGATGCGGCAAGGCTATAGTCGGAGGCTGAAGGATAGAGTCTGGGCTTAAACACGGAATCATCCGTGATATGACGGATCAGGGAAAGATTGCGCTCCGTTTCATGAGGAGCCGAACGGCCGCCGATATCATGTCTGATTTTTTCAGAAAATAAAAAGCTGAGAGGATTTTTGTCGAACCCGATTGTTTTTCGCGCGCCCGAAAATGAGGTAAGGATACCCGTTGCAAGAAAGCGCTGGAGGTTGATGACAATATCATATTGATTCTTCCGCACGACCGAAATCGTGCGGACAAGATTTTTCTGCTTGCGTTTTTTCTTGTTCCATATCAGCACACGGTGAATAAAGGGATGACCTTCCAGCAGGCCTTCGTTTCCCTTCCTGAGTAAAAAATCGATCTGCGCGTCGGGATAAAATGCATGCAGCTTCTCCACCAGCGGTGTAGCCAGTACAACGTCTCCAATGAATGCGGTTTGTATGATCAGAATTTTCTGCACGTGTCGCTGAGATGGGGCAAAGTTCTGTAACCGAAGGACGCAAAGACCAGCGAAGAACCGGATAAATTGTTAGATTAAAATTTATTTTTCAGGGTCTGAGCACAGTGGGTTTTCCGGACGCATTAAACCGGACCAGGGAGGAGGGGGCAGCCGGGCGCAGGTCGTCCCTGCGGTATTGCACAACATAACCGGCTCCTTTCAGGATTTCCGGATCTATGTGCGAAAAATTTTCAGGCGGCGGCATGCCGGAAATATTGGCTGAAGTGGATACCAGCGGTTTACGGAATCTCTTTATCAGGTGTCTGCAGAAATCTTCACGCACGATCCGCAGGGCAACGGACCCGTCTTCAGCGATCAGGTTATCCGCCAGGCCGATGGCGCCGTCATAAATTACCGTGGTGGGCTTTTCTGTCTGTTCAAGCCACTCTGCAACCTGCGGTTGTGGATGGCTGATATATCTGTTTACATCCCGCGGATCCGCAATAAGAACGATGAGCGATTTAACAGGCGGCCTGCGTTTAAGCTCGAAAACCTTTTGCACGGCATCGGGGTCTGTCGCATCGCAGCCGATGCCCCATATGGTATCGGTGGGATATACGATCGTGCCTCCGCGCCGGAGTACGTCAAGGCATTGAATAATGTCGGCTTCGAAATCCAATGAGGCTGAATTGAAGATGAATGAACAGGTACTTTACAAACAGCTTTCCGAACTACCCGCTGACGGCAAAATCCCGCAACGCATCATTCAGGCTGGTCTTGAGATCGGTGGATGCCTTACGCTGGCCGATGATCAGGGCACAGCCGACGGAAAATTCACCGGCGGGAAATTTCTTTGTATAAGAGCCTGGTATTACAACGCTTCGTGCCGGCACGCGTCCCCTGTATTCCTTCGGTTCATTGCCGCTCACGTCGATGATTTTTGTGCTCTGGGTGAGAACGACGTTGGCGCCCAGTACAGCTTCTTTTTCCACCCTTACGCCTTCCACGACAATGCAGCGTGATCCGATAAAACAGCCGTCTTCAATAATCACGGGTGCAGCCTGAAGTGGTTCAAGCACACCGCCGATACCCACACCGCCGCTGAGATGCACTCCCTTTCCGATCTGTGCACAGCTTCCCACGGTCGCCCAGGTATCTACCATGGTGCCTTCGTCCACATAAGCACCGATATTCACATAGCTGGGCATGAGCACGACAGACTTCGCCAGGTAAGCGCCATAACGGGCAACCGCATGCGGTACGGCGCGTACTCCCAGAGAGGCATAATCTTTTTTCAACAGCATTTTGTCGTAAAATTCAATCGGACCCGCCGTCCAGGTCTGCATAGGCTGAATACCAAAATATAATAAGATCGCCTGCTTTACCCATTCATTGACCCGCCAGTCCCCGCCCGCCGGCTCAGCCACGCGCAGCCTGCCCTTGTCCGTCTCTTCGATCACTGCACGAACAGCATCGGCATAGCGCGGATCTTTCAAAAGTTCCCGGCTGGCCCACACTTCTCCAATCATTGTTTTCAAATCCATCTTCTAAATTTTTGCAAACATAGTTAACACGGCGGAAACCGGATGATCCGGACGCACAGATGGCACAGAAACGCGGAAAAAAAATTTTACCTGCCGTCAGGCAGCAGCAACGACACCGGAAGTGAAGAGGTTGGGATTGTTGCGTTCAGCTTCTTCAATGGGAGCATAGTCGGAAAGGATATCGGGCTTGTATTTTCCTATGCATACATCATGTTCAAAATGCACGGACACAGAATGGTCGGTGGTTCTTACTGTCCAACCGTCGGACTCCGTATACACTTCCTTTTTCCCCAGGTTGATCATGGGTTCGATGGCCAGGATGAGACCTTCCCTCATCTTAATGCCTGATCCGCGTTTGCCATAGTTAGCGACCTGCGGATCTTCATGCATGCTTCTGCCAAGACCATGTCCCACCAGTTCACGTACGACCCCGTATCCGTATTTCTTTTCCGTATGTTCCTGAATGGCCCAGGAGATGTCGCCGATCCGGTTTCCCGCTATGGCTTTTTCAATGCCCTTATAAAGGGCTTCTTTGGTAACACGGATCAGCTGCGCGATGGCGGGACCCGGATCACCAATGGCAAAAGTATAGGCATGATCGCCATGGAAACCGTTTTTAAAAACCCCTACATCAATGGAAATGATGTCTTTCTCTTTGAGTGGATTCTCATCGGAAAAACCATGTACGACGACGTCGTTTACCGACATACAGGAATTAAATGGAAACCCGTGATAGTTAAGAAAGGATGGAACACCGCCGTGATCGCGAATAAAACTGCCGATGAACTTATCAAGCGAAAGCGTGGTCACGCCGGGCTTTAAGAGCCTGGCAGTTTCCGCCAGTGTCCTGCTCACGAGCAGGGCGCTTTCCCTGGCCAGTTCAATTTCCGCTTTTGTCTTATAATAGATCATCCTAGATTACCGCATTGGTAACCGACTGACGGCCCTGTATACGGCCAGACTTCATCAGCCCGTCGTACTGACGCATCAGCAGCTGGGTTTCGATCTGTTGCAGTGTATCGAGGATAACGGCAACCATGATCAACAGGGAAGTTCCTCCATAGAATGAAGCAAAAGTCTGTGTTACCCCCGCGCGCTGTGCAAAGCCCGGAAGGATACCAACGATTGCCAGCAGGATCGCACCGGGGAGTGTGATCTTATCCATGACTGAACCAATAAAATCCGCAGTAGGCTGACCGGGTTTCACGCCGGGGATAAACCCGTTGTTTCGCTTGAGGTCGTCTGCAATCTGCTTTGGATTAAAGATCAGGGATGTATAGAGGAAAGTAAATCCAATCACGATGATCGCATAAAAAATCATATGCAGGTAATCGCGCGGATCAGAAAATATTCTGGAGATGCCTTCTTTATTTTCAAAACTGGTATAGGAGATCAGCGTAGGCAGGAACATGATGGCCTGCGCAAAGATGATCGGCATTACGTTGGCGGTATTGACCTTGAGAGGAAGGAACTGCCGCGCTCCGCCGATCTGACGGTTACCAACAATCTGCTTGGCGTAGTTCACCGGTACTTTCCGTACACCCTGAATGAGAACGATCAGACCCATGATGATGGCCACAAGGATCGCTACTTCAAGCACAAAGATCAGGATGCCACCACTGCCCATTACGGCCTTGGCCCGGAACTCCTGGCGTATGGCATTCGGCAGGCGGGCAAGGATTCCGACCATGATAATGATGGAAGTACCGTTACCGAGTCCCTTATCGGTGATCTTCTCACCGATCCACATCACGAACAGTGTTCCTGCAGTAAGCAGGATAGGCGTGGTGAACCAGAAATAAGCGCTGAAACTGTCCACGAAGGCATCACGGCCCATATTCCGCAGATAACCCACATAGGCATATGCCTGCGCGAAAGTCACTATCACGGTGAGGTAACGTGTCCACTGGTTAATTTTCTTCCTGCCGCTTTCGCCGTCTTTCTGGATCTTCTGCATCTGGGGAACCAGGATGCTGACCAGCTGCATGAAAATGGAGGCTGAGATATAAGGCATGATACCCAGAGCAAGAATGGAAGCCTGGGAAAAAGCGCCTCCGGAAAATGCATCAATCAGGCCCAGCGCACCGGTCTTTGCACCGCTGAGGCTGCTCAGCTTGTTCGGATCGATTCCCGGAAGGACGACATAGGTACAGAAACGGTATACGAGCAGCAAAACAAGCGTCACCAGAATTTTATTTTTCAATTCCGGGATGCTCCAGATATTCTTTAACGTATCAAGAAATTTCTTCACGTACTTGGATTATTTTAGAACCGGCGCTCGCAAAAAAAAGACGGTCAGCCGTCCGCGCAAGTTAAGACTATTTTAAGATTTCGAGAGAACCGCCCACGCCCTCAATAGCCAGTTTGGCCTTTTCACTTACGGCGCTTACTTTGAAATCCAGCTTGGTTTTCAGTTCACCGGTACCGAGGATTTTCACCAGGTCAGTACGGCCTACGAGACCATTTTCATAAAGCTTGGCAGCTGATATCTCTTTAATATTATATTTCTCAGCCAGTTGTTCTATCTGGTGCAGGTTGAACACCACGTAAGAGATCCGGTGTGGATTCTTGAACCCGCGTTTGGGCAGGCGGCGCTGGATGGGCATCTGTCCGCCTTCGTGCGCCATTTTACGCTGGTAACCGGCACGGCTCTGTCCTCCCTTGTTTCCTTTGGTGGAAGTGCCTCCCTTGCCGGAAGCTTCCCCGCGGCCGAGTCTTTTTTGTTTATGTGTTGCGCCTTTCGCCGGCTTGATGCTATGTAAGTTCATTGCTTTAATTTGAAAATTTGATTGCCGATCGCTTAAATTTCTTCCACCTTCAGCAGATGTTCCACCTTGCGAATCATTCCCAATACCTGGGGAGTGGCTTCCACTTCGCGGGCATTGTGAAGTTTTTTCAGACCCAGTGCCTGAAGCGTCAGTTTCTGCCGCTCGGAACGGTCGATACCGCTTTTTATCTGTGTGATTCTTAGCTTTTTCATTTCTGAATGATTTATTCCGGTTTATCCGTTGAATACTTTCTTCAAAGACAGGTTTCTTGTTCTGGATACCTGGATGGGCTCTCTCAGCATGCTCAGGGCTTTGAAAGTCGCCTTGACCACATTATGCGGATTCGCAGAACCCAGCGATTTGGCCAGCACGTCGGTTACACCGGCACTTTCCAGAACCGCGCGCATACTGCCTCCGGCAATTACACCGGTACCATGTGCGGCGGGCTTGATGAGCACTTTGGCTGCACCTTCCTTAGCCAGCTGGTCGTGGGGAATCGTGCCATGCATAACAGGAACCTTGATCAGGTTTTTCTTCGCGTCTTCGATACCCTTTGTGATGGCTTCCTGCACTTCCTTGGCTTTACCGAGTCCGTGACCAACCACTCCGGCTTCATTACCGACCACTACCAGGGCAGAAAAACTGAATGCCCTTCCACCCTTGGTGGTCTTCACCACGCGGTTGATGGAAACCACCTTCTCCTTCAGTTCGAGGTCGCCGGCTTTGATCTTAGCAATATTCGATGTTGACATATTAAATTTTTACGAATAAACTTTTTAATTCTAAAACTGCAGGCCTCCTTCGCGCGCAGCATCGGCGATGGCTTTTACTCTTCCGTGGTAGAGGTTTCCACCGCGGTCGAATACGACCTGTTTGATACCCAGCTCGCCGGCTTTGCGGGCAATCGTCAGACCCACCAGTTTGCTTTTTTCCGACTTCGTACCCTTCTGCGCGGCAATATCTTTGTCGCGGGAGGAAGCGGAAGCCAGTGTCTTGCCTTCGGCGTCGTCGATCAGCTGCACATAGATCTCGCTGTTGCTCCTGAACACCGATAAACGGGGTTTTTCGCTGCTGCCGATCACTTTTTTGCGGATGCGGTACCGGATATTTTGTCTTTTTAAAAGCTTCTCCATCTCTTTGAATTTGAAAATTTGAATTACTTGCCTGCCGCCTTACCTGCTTTCTTCCTCACGATTTCTCCTGTGTAACGCACACCCTTACCCTTGTAAGGCTCAGGTTTGCGCAGACCGCGGATCTTGGCGGCAACCTGTCCAAGCAACTGCTTGTCGATTCCTTCCAGCATGATTTTCGGGTTCTCCCCTTTTTCCTGCGCAGTAGCCAGCTTGAGTTCTTTGGGAACTTCAAAAATGATATTGTGTGAATACCCGAGGGCGAGATCCAGCAGGTTGCCCTGGTTGGATGCCTTGAAACCCACACCGATCAGTTCCAGCTGCTTCTTATATCCCTCGGCCACGCCCTTCACCATATTGGACATCAGCGACCTGTACAGGCCATGAAGCGCACGGTGACGGATCTGGTCAGTAGGGCGGGACAGTACAATCTGGTTGTCCTTTACGTCAACCTTGATATCCCGGTCAATCGCCTGCTTCAATTCGCCTTTGGGACCTTTAACGGTCACCGTATTGTCGGCGGTGACGGTAACGGTGATCCCTGAGGGAATCTGAACCGGTTTTTTTCCTATCCTGGACATATTCTAAAGTTTGTAAAATTTAAAAATTGAATGCTGAAAAATCAGGCTGCCGTTTAGGCCACCATCCTTCTCTACTAATAAACATGACAGAGCACTTCCCCTCCCACATTCTGCGCCTTGGCATCCTTATCGGTCATCACTCCTTTTGAAGTGGATACGATGGCGATCCCCAGTCCGTTCTTCACGCGCTTGAATTCCACAGGGCTGGCATACTGACGCAGTCCGGGACGGCTTACCCTTTCCAGGCTCCGGATAGCCGGTTCCTTGGTGTTGGGATCGTATTTCAGCGCAATCTTGATCACACCCTGTTTACTGTCGTCTTCAAATTTGTACTTCAGGATATAGCCCTTGTCGTACAAAATTTCTGTCATCCTTTTTTTCAGGTTTGAAGCAGGGATCTCCACGATCCGGTGATTCGCCATCTGCGCATTCCGGATTCTGGTGAGAAAATCTGCAATAGGATCTGTTACCATTGTATTTCTGTTAATGTCTTTTTAATTGTCGCTCTTTTTCGTTTATCGTGCATCGTTTATCGTGTATCGGGTTCACTGATCATCTCGCGATCAACGATCCACGTTTAACGACAAACGTCTTACCAGCTGGCTTTTCTTACGCCGGGAATTTTTCCCTGCAGCGCCATGTCACGGAAAATGTTCCTGGATATTCCGAAGTAACGGATATAACCACGGGGACGTCCTGTCAGCTGGCAGCGGTTCTTCAGACGCACCGGAGATGCATTCTTTGGAAGCAGGTCCAGTGCCTTGTAGTCGCCGGCTGCTTTTAATGCCGCGCGCTTTTCAGCGTAGCGGGCTACCAGGGCTTCCCGTTTTCTCTGTCTGGCTTTGACTGATTCTTTGGCCATGAATAATGATTATTTGTGATCTCTGTTTTAATTAGTTCGTTCCTTCTTTTTTCGCGTTCCTGAAAGGCATGCCCAGTTCCTTCAGCAGTTCGTAGGCTTCTTCATTGGTCTTGGCCGTGGTCACGAACGTAATGTCCATGCCCGTGATCTTGTTGACCTTGTCGATATCCACTTCCGGGAAGATGATCTGCTCGGTGACGCCCAGGGTATAGTTTCCCCTTCCGTCAAAAGCTTTTTCACTTACACCCTTGAAGTCACGCACACGGGGCAGTGCCGCCGCCACGAGACGATCCAGGAACTCATACATCTTCTCTCCGCGCAGCGTCACTTTCGCGCCGATGGGAATTCCCTTACGCAGTTTGAAGTTTGAAATATCTTTCTTGGAAATCGTGGGAACCGCTTTCTGACCAGTGATGGTCGTCAGCTCTTCAATCGTCACGTCCACCAGCTTCTTGTCAGACACTGCGCCATTGATGCCGCGGTTCAGACAGATTTTTTCCAGCTTGGGTGCCTGCATGACGGTTTTGTATCCGAACTTTTTCATCAGTGCCGGAACCACGTCCTTTTTGTATTTTTCTGCCAGGCGGGCAGTATATTTTGTCGTACTCATTTGATGACCTCCCCTGATTTTTTGGCGATGCGAATAAGTTTACCGTTTTCCCTGCTGCGTTTTACCTTGGAAGGCGCGCTGTTTTTGGCATCCCAAAGCTGCACGTTCGATATATGAATGGGCGCTTCCTTCTTCACGATACCGCCTTTGGTATTCTGGGCGGAAGGCTTGGTATGTTTGGTGATGACGTTCACTCCTTCAATGAGCACGCGCGCGTCTTCCGGAAATACTTCCAGCACCTTGCGTGATTTCTTGAGGTCTTTATCATCTCCCGCGATAACCACCACTTTGTCCCCCTTCTTGATATTGAACTTGGGTCTGAATCTGTTGTCCATGGTCCCTGATTTTGGTCTTTCTCCCCGCCGAAGCGAAGGTTCCGGACTTTTATTGAAATATCTTTTTTCCTCTACTTTATTTCATCCTGTCGTCAGCGTACTAAAGTACTTCCGGCGCCAGCGAAATGATCTTCATATATCCCTTGTCGCGGAGTTCCCTGGCCACCGGCCCGAAAATGCGCGTACCTCTTGGTTCATCACTGGTGTTGAGCAGCACCACGGCATTGTCGTCAAAGCGGATATAAGATCCGTCTTTGCGGCGCAGCTTGTTTTTGGTGCGGACAATCACCGCCTTGGTCACCGTTCCTTTCTTAATTCCCCCAGCAGGCAGTGCGTCCTTTACGGTAACGACGATTTTGTCTCCGATTTTAGCATAGTCCTGGCCGCTGTTTCCCAACACGCGGATACACAAAACCTCTTTGGCTCCGCTATTATCTGCAACGTTAAGTCTGCTTTCCTGCTGTATCATTACAATTATTTTTAGAATGTTCTTATTTCGCTTTTTCCACGATCTCCACCAGGCGCCAGCGTTTTGTCTTGCTCAGCGGACGGGATTCCATGATGCGCACCACGTCGCCGGGGCTGCATTCATTCTTTTCATCATGGGCATGAAACTTGGTTGTTTTTTTCAGGAATTTTCCGTAGATCGGATGCTGAACTTTTCTTTCTACAGCAACGACGACGGTTTTATCCATTTTGCTGCTGCTGACAACCCCGATTCTCGTTTTCCTAAGATTTCTATCTGACATAATGCTTGTTTGATAAGTTATTTTCCACCGCGGCCTGCCGCAACTATGCGTTTGCCGGTTTAGCGGACTTTCTTTTGGTCAATTCTGTTTTCAGCCTCGCGATATCCTTACGCAGCAGGCGGATGTTCACCGGACTTTCCAGCGGTGATATCGCATGGGCGAATTCCAGCTTTTTCAAACGCTGTTCATCTTCGCGGATCCTGGAATTGAGATCGATCTCACTCATATCCTTCAGGCCGTTTACAAAATCATTTCTCTTTGACATCTTGATAAGTTTGTTTTTTACGCAATCACATCATGGCGAACCACGAATTTGGTCTTGATCGGCAGCTTCTGCGCAGCCAGCAACAGGGCTTCCTTGGCTACTGCTTCGGGAACACCGTCTGCTTCAAACAGCATGCGTCCCGGCTCTACTACGGCAGCCCAGTATTCCGGATTACCCTTACCCTTACCCATTCTCACTTCCTGGGGCTTTTTTGTAATCGGCTTGTCAGGAAAAACGCGGATCCACACATTTCCCTCTCTTTTCATGGAGCGGGTCAGCGCCTGGCGGGCAGCTTCGAGCTGACGGTTGGTCAGCCAGATGGCTTCGAGTGCCTTCAGACCGTAAGAACCAAAAGAAATATCCGTACCTCTTTTGGCTACTTCGCGGATCCTGCCTTTTTGTGCCTTCCTGTGTTTCGTCCTCTTCGGCTGTAACATGTCTTCTCGGTTAAAATTTGTTATTCGAATGTTTGAATAAGGATGAAAGCCTTTCGTCCATCCCGCTTCAGGATATTATTGTCTTCTGCCAGCTCCCGCTCCTGTTCTGCGTTCGCCGCCTCCTCCTCTCCTTTCGCCGGAACGACCGCCTCTGTCGTCGCGGTGATCGCGCATATCATCCCTCCTGTCCCTTCTGTCACTCACTTCGGTCTTACCGCCTACGAAATTCGGGTTCAGGTCGCGCTTGGTCAGCACCTCGCCTTTACAGATCCAGACTTTCACGCCGATCTTTCCATAGACCGTCAGGGCGAAAACATTTGCATAGTCGATATCCATGCGCAGCGTGTGCAGCGGCGTACGGCCCGACTTGATCTCTTCAGAACGCGCGATTTCCGCACCGCCCAACCGGCCGCCTACCTTGATCTTGATGCCTTCCGCACCCATACGGAGTGCCGACGCGATCGCCATCTTGATGGCTCTCTTATAGTTGATACGGTTTTCAATCTGGCGTGCAATGGTATCTGCCACAATATTCGCATCGAGTTCCGGCCTGCGGATTTCGAGGATATTGATCTGCACATCTTCTTTTCCGGTCAGTTTCTTCAACTCTTCCTTGATGCGATCCACTTCCCCGCCTCCCTTACCAATGATGATACCGGGCTTGGACGTATGAATCGTCACGATGAGTTTATTCAGCGTACGCTCGATCACGATCTTGGCGATACCGCCTTTGTTGATCCTCGCGTTGAGGTAGGTCCTGATCTTGTTGTCCTCGATCAGCTTGACAGAATAATCTTTCTTGCTGCCGAACCAGTTGGACTCCCATCCGCGGATAATTCCCAATCTCGCTCCTATAGGATTTGTTTTCTGACCCATTTATCTTGTTAATTTGAAAATTTAATTTTTAATTTTTTCATCGACAATCAGCGTGACATGGTTGCTGCGTTTGCGAACACGGTAACCACGACCCTGTGGAGCGGGACGCATTCTCTTCAGCACCCTGGCACCATCCACAAAAATCGTCTTCACCAGGAGCCCTGCATCGGCTGCGCTCTTGCCTTCGTTCTTCGCCTCCCAGTTCTTCACGGCAGACCACAGCAGCTTATACAGCGGAGTGGAAGAATGCTGCGGATGATGCTCCAGCAGGGCAAGGGCTTTTTCCACCTGCATGCCGCGGATCTCATCAGCCAGCAAACGCATTTTGCGGGGAGAAGTCGGATAATTTTTCAGTTTTGCTAATGCTTCCATGTTATATGGTTTGTTTTCTCCGGATAACCGGATCTGCTTTTCTGTTTTTCCTATTCAGCAATTTTTTTGCTGGAATGACCCTTGAAATTCCTCGTAGGCGCAAACTCACCGAGCTTGTGACCAACCATGAATTCCGTTACATAGACGGGTATGAACTTGTTGCCATTATGCACGGCCAGTGTATGCCCCACAAAATCCGGCGTAATCGTCGAACGGCGGCTCCAGGTTTTGATCACCCCTTTTTTGCCTTTTCCCTCATTGATGCCGAGGATCTTGGTTTCCAGGTTGGCGTCTACGTAAGGACCTTTTTTTATTGAACGACCCATATCAGTTTGAAAATTTGAATGTTTATTTTCCGAAGTGACCCCGTTATCCGGCAGCCTCCCCGCTCCTTATTTATTTACCGATCTTCTTGCCTTTTTTTGTCTGGATGATCAGCTTGTCGCTTCCCTTACCCTTGGTCCTTGTCTTCAGTCCTCTGGAGTACTGCGCGTTCCTTGAACGGGGCTGTCCTCCCGAAGCTTTACCTTCTCCACCACCCATCGGATGATCTACCGGGTTCATCGCAACACCTCTCACCCTCGGACGAATTCCTCTCCAGCGGTTACGCCCTGCCTTACCCATGCTCTGCAGGCTGTGGTCGCTGTTCGATACCACGCCAACGGTTGCATAACAGTTGATCAGGATCTTGCGCAGTTCGCCGGAAGGCATTTTCAGTACGGCATACTTTTCTTCCTTATTGGTAAGCTGTGCCGTGGTACCCGCGCTGCGGATCAGCTTGCCGCCCTGTCCGGGCTGCATTTCCACGTTATGCACGTTGGTACCCAGCGGAATATTTTTAAGCTGCAGAGAATTTCCGATTTCGGGTGCCACCGCATCGCCCGACTGCACTGTACCGCCTACCTGTAACCCCTGTGGCGCGAGGATATATCTTTTTTCCCCGTCACGGTAATGGATCAGTGCGATGAACGCCGTACGGTTCGGATCATACTCGATGGAAATTACCTGTCCCGGGATGTCTTTCTTGTCTCTCTTGAAATCCACCAGACGGTACATCTTTTTATGTCCTCCGCCGATATACCGCATAGCCCTTCTTCCCTGTGCATTCCTTCCTCCGGTACGCGTGATCTTTTCAAGCAGGCTCTTTTCCGGGTTATCGGTGGTCAGCTCTGCATAAGCATTGCCGATTCTCCAACGGGTTCCTGCGGTGACTGGTTTATATTTTTTGAGTGCCATAACGTATCTCAGCTTTTGCGGCAGCTGCAGCCATTAGTTTCTTGTGATTAGATATTCGAATACAGGTCGATCGTTTCTCCTTCCGCCACAGTGACAAGGGCTTTCTTATACCCGGGTTTGCGACCAACCAGCAGGCCGGCCTTGGTGGAACGGCTCCTGGCCTTGCTTGGCACGATTACCGTGTTCACATCCACTACCGTGATTCCGTAAAAAGCTTCGACGGCTTTCTTGATCTCCAGCTTATTGGCCTTGTTGCTGACGCGGAAAGCATAACGACGCAGTTTTTCCTGCTGGGCGTTGGCTTTCTCTGTGAGAATCGGCCGGATCAGAACTTCTGTCAATTTCATGTTTTCAAATTTGATGATCCCTTCTGAACCGAAAACCCCGGAGGCTTAACGGTTCCCGGTTTCTAATTTTTTGATTCGTCGTCGGTGAACATTTTTGCTGCAGATTCGGACAATACCAGCACTTCGGCATTGACGATATCATACGTGTTCATGTCGGCGAGCAGGCTGCTTTCCAGGTTCGGAATATTCCTCAGGCTCAAATGCAGGTTGTCGTTGTATTCCGGTATAATGAAAAGTGCTTTCTTGCCCTCGAGTTTCAAACCGCCGATCACCTTCACCATTTCGCTGGTCTTCGGCTCCTTCATTTCGATGTCTTCCACCACTACAATGGAATTGGCCTTTGCCTTATGGGAAAGAGCGGAAATCTTGGCGAGATCCTTCACCTTGCGGTTAAGCTTGAAATCATATGAATGAGGTTTCGGTCCGAAAATGGTACCACCACCTTTGTACAACGGGTTACGGATATTTCCTTTACGGGAACCACCGGTACCTTTCTGTTTGTGGAGTTTTTTCGAAGAACCCTTTACTTCCATCCTCGTCTTCACCTTGTGTGTACCCTGGCGCTGTGCGGCCAGATACTGCTTTACCGCCAGGTAAATCACGTGATCATTGGGATCGGTTTCGAAAATATCCGCCGGCAGCTCCAGCGTGCGGCCTGTCTTGGTTCCTTTTATATTGAGAATGTCAACTTGCATGGGAATCTGTTTAATAGGTTACTTCTGAATGTATACAATGGATCCATTGTGACCCGGAACAGATCCGGCAATCAGCAGGTAATTTTTATCCGGGAAGATTTTCACGACTTTCAGGCTCTTCAGCTTCACGCGGTCGCCGCCCATTCTGCCGGCCATGCGTACTCCTTTCATTACACGGGAAGCATCGGAAGAGTTACCCAGTGATCCGGGCGCGCGGCTACGGTCATGCTGGCCATGCGACTGCCCGCCGACTCCGTGGAATCCGTGACGTTTTACAACACCCTGGAAACCTTTACCCTTGGAAGTACCAACTACATCCACTTTTTCTCCTTCAGCAAAAATGTCAACAGTCAGCGCATCTCCCAACACTTTCTCCAGAGAGTAGTTGCGGAATTCACGGACAAACTGTTTTGCTGCTGTATTTGCTTTGGCGAAATGATTCTTCTCTGAAGCGAGAACCTTTTTTTCTTTCTTGTCTCCGAATGCGAGTTGGAGTGCATTGTAACCGTCGGACTCGGTTGTTTTCACCTGCGTAACGACACAGGGGCCAGCTTCGATAATGGTGCAGGCTACCTGCTTGCCATCAGGGGTGAAGACACTGGTCATTCCAATTTTCTTTCCAATTAAACCTTTCATTTTTATTGGTTTGCGCCTGGAGTCTAAGGACAACCGGTTTCCGCTGGCGGAAAATTCCGGTTTCAATCCCCTGTTTGCGGCCGACCTTTTCTTTTGATTCCCACTTTTGCTGAATGGGTGTCAGAAGTACCGGCTGTAAACAAACCCCGAACGGCTTGTTCATATTTCTTTTCATTTCCCAGCGCTGCTTCGCTCCGTTTCCGGATTTGGCAGATGGTTTCTTATAGCCCGTCAGGCTTTGATTTCCACGTCAACCCCTGATGGCAGATCCAGTTTGGATAAAGCATCAACGGTTCTTGATGTGGAAGTGTAAATGTCCAGCAATCTTTTGTGCGTATGCAACTGAAACTGCTCGCGCGCTTTCTTATTGACGTGTGGTGAACGTAATACGGTAAATACTTTTTTCCTCGTCGGTAAAGGTATTGGACCGGTTACCACGGCTCCCGTACTGCGCACCGTTTTTACGATCTTCTCAGCGGATTTGTCCACCAGATTATGATCGTAAGACTGCAATTTGATTCTGATTCGCTGGGACATAGGTCAATTCCCGTTTTTTGAACGGGATGCAAAGGTACGGGATCAGGTATAAACCATCAAAGAATTAGCCCCTTTTTTATAGAATTATTTCGCACCTCCGGGGCAGTGTGCATTCAGGTAGTTACGGAAAATCATTTGCAGGTGTCCGGTAGTTCCCGGACCCTCGTTTATGTTGTGGGTACGGTTGGGATATTCCATGAACTGAAAGTTTTTCTGATTGCGGATCAGCTCATTCAGCAGCATTTCCGCATTGTCGTAGTGCACATTGTCGTCCCCGCTTCCATGGATATACAGGAGATTACCCCTTAATCCGGCGGTATGGGTGATGGGCGAACCGGCAATATAGTCTTCCCTGGTTTCCAAAGGATTACCCATATACCGCTCCTCATATATGTTGTCGTATGTCTGCAGGTTCCCCAGGGCCGCAATAGCGATGCCGGTTTTATATAATTCCGGGTGCTGAAACAGCAGGTTGAGCGTGGCAGAGCCACCCCCGCTCCAGCCCCAGACGGCAATCCGGGAACTATCCACAAATGGCCATTTGAGAATCTCCCGGGCGGCCTGCGCCTGGTCTTCAATATTGAGTCTGCCAATCTTCCGGTAAATGGATTTTCGCCAGGCAGCGCCCTTGGGCGCGGGTGTCCCCCGGTTGTCGATGGAAATGTAGATATACCCGTCCCGGGCCAGGTCGCCCGGATAAACTTTACATTGGGTTACCCCGAATTTGTCCAGCACTGTTTGGGATCCCGGCTCGGTGTAAACATAAAAAAGGACAGGATACTTTTTGGTTGAATCGAAATTTTTGGGCTTCTGCATCCAGGCGTCCATAGTCACGCCGGCGGCTGTGGTGATCCTGAAAAAAGAAATGTCCGAGGCAGCGCTGTCGGAGGGGTTTGCCGGCCTGGACGGTTCGGTACCCTTTAGTGCCCGGTGATCCGGCAGCGATATCCATTCGTGTGCCTGCCTGGTGTAGTAGTTCGACCAGAGATTGCTTGCGTGCTTTGCATCGGGTGAAATCTCGTATTCATGTGTGCCCGGCTGATTCATGGGCGTTATTCTTTCGGGCATCCCGCTGCCGTCCAGGGGACAACGGTAGAGATATGCCTGTGTGGCATTGTGCGGGGATGCTATAAAATAGAGCAGGTTGTTCTTCTCATCAATGCGGCAGATTTTCATCACATCAAATTGACCGCGCGTTACAAGCGTTTCTTTTTGTCCGTCGCTGCTCACCCTGTACAGATGCCTCCATCCGTCTTTTTCACTGGGCCATAAAAAAGATGCCCCTTTCTCCAGCCAGTCCCATCCGCCCATCTGGTAATCATCGTCCCATTCCGAAATGATGTCTATCCAGGCGCTGTCTTTTTCATGAAAGATGTTGCGGACAGCTCCCGATTTCGCATTGCAGCGAAGGAGATCAGATTCATTCTGGCTGCGGTTTAAGCGCTGTACAATCAGTTCGGTTCCATCCGGCGTCCATTCCATCCGGGGCAGGTAGGTGCCGTTTTTTGCATCTACGGGAATTTTCATCCAGCGGGTCTGCCCTGTGGCGATATCAGCCACGCCGATCCTGAAGGGTGACGGCATTTGTCCGGCCACCGGGTATTCCACGGGTATGATCTGCGAATAGACCGAATCCGTTGTATTGATCATGTAATAATCCCTCGTACTGCTGTCGTTGATCTGCCAGTAGGCGACCGAACGGCTGTCGGGACTCCACCGGAAACCATCCCGGCAGTCAAACTCCTCTTCATAGACCCAGTCGAAAGTGCCGTTGATCATTTTGCGCGATCCATTACGCGTCAGGGCATCTGTTTTCTGTGTCGTCAGGTCTTCGACATAAATATTGTGACCACTCACGTAGGCCGCTTTTTTCCCGTCCGGTGAAATCTTCGCAAACATCAGGGAGGAGGCAGGCAGCGATTTGCCCAGCTGTTTCATGGAATGATTTTCCATATCATACACCCAGTAGTCGCCGCGGGTTTCATAGCGCCATACTTTGCGCGCATTGGTGTAAAGGAGAATTTTTTTATAGTCGGGGGAGAAGGAAAAGTTTTTGATGGCGGGCATATCGTTTTTTCCAGGCGGGGTTAGATCCGCTTCGCTGGCAAGGGTCTTCCGGCTCAGATCGTCCAGGTTCAGCTCCATGATGGCTCCGTCCTGCATAATGTAAAGCCCGTTTCCTTCGCGGCTCCAGTTCAGGCTGGTGTGAAGCTGTGCCTGCAGCGCCGGAAAATACAGAAAGGAAATAAATACAAGGATTCCGGACAGCGGGAAAAATCTTCTCATCGATAAAAAATTTATCCGGAAAAATAATCAAATCACCGGCTACCGGTATGCCGTTTAAAAAAAAAGCCCCTCCTGTGCTCAGGAGAGGCTCTGTATATTCAGATTAGTTAAGCGGTGACTTTACCCTTTCCTTTAACCTTGGCGATCACTTCTTCTGCGATATTGTTGGGCGCAGGAGCATAGTGTGAAAATTCCATGGTGGAAGTAGCGCGGCCCGAGCTCAGGGAACGTAACTGGGTCACATAACCGAACATTTCGCTCAGGGGAACTTTCGCCTTGATCACCTGGAGGTTTGCACGGCTGTCCATGCCTTCCAGGATACCACGGCGGCGGTTGAGGTCTCCCGTAACATCTCCCATGTACTGGTCAGGTGTAAGTACTTCCACTTTCATGATGGGTTCGAGCAGGATGGGCTTAGCCTTGCGACCGGCTTCGCGGAACGCAGACTTGGCACAAATTTCGAAACTCATGGAATCGGAGTCAACATCATGGTATGATCCGTCGAACACCCGAACCTTCATATTGGTCATCGGGTATCCGGCCAGAACGCCTGTCGTCATGGATGTTTCAAATCCCTTCTGTATGGCAGGAATGAATTCCTTGGGAATGGATCCTCCGAAAATATCGTTGACGAACTGGAAATGTTTTCCTTCATTTTCCTGCAGCCACTCAGCATCGGCAGGTCCGATGGCGAACTGAATGTCGGCGAATTTACCACGGCCACCCGTCTGCTTCTTCAGCACTTCACGGTGTTCGATGGTTGTATTGAACGCTTCTTTATAAGCTACCTGTGGTGCGCCCTGGTTGACTTCCACCTTAAATTCACGACGCATACGGTCGATGATGATTTCCAGGTGCAGCTCTCCCATTCCGCGCAGGATGGTCTGTCCGGTTTCCTCGTCGGTATTTACGCGCAGGGTTGGATCTTCTTCCACCAGCTTGGCGATCGCGAGGCCCATTTTATCCACGTCTGCCTGTGTCTTGGGTTCTACCGCCACGGCGATTACCGGTTCAGGAATGAACATGTTTTCCAGCGTGATCGGAAAATCTTCATCGCAAAGCGTATCCCCGGTTTTTATTTCCTTGAATCCGACGGCGGCACCGATGTCGCCCGCTTCGATAAAGTCGATCGGATTCTGTTTGTTGGCGAACATTTTCATGATACGGCTGATCCTTTCCTTCTTTCCGCTGCGCACATTCAGCACATAGGATCCTGCGTCGAGCCTTCCGCTATAACAACGGAAGAAAGCCAGGCGTCCCACAAAAGGATCGGTCATGATCTTAAAGGCAAGAGCGGCAAAAGGTTCTTTTGCGTCAGGCTTGCGCGTAAGGGTCTCACCGGTGTGGGGATCCGTACCATGCGTATCTTCCAGATCCGTTGGTGAAGGCAGGTACCGGCAAACGGCATCCAGTGCAGTCTGTACACCTTTGTTCTTGAACGAAGATCCGCACATCATCGGAACGATGCTCAGGTCGATCGTTGCTTTCCGGATAGCTTCATGCATTTCATCTTCGGTGATGCTGTTCGGATCATCGAAGAATTTTTCCATCAGCTTGTCGTCGTATTCAGCGACAGCCTCTACCAGTTTGGCTCTCCACTCATGGGCTTCCTCAACCAGGTCTTCCGGAACAGGAATTTCGTCGAAGGTCATGCCTTCTGTTTCCATGTGCCAGATAATTCCTTTCATCTTGATCAGGTCTACCACACCCTTGAAGTTATCTTCCGCGCCGATGGGCAGCTGAAGAGGAACGGCCTTAGCGCCGAGCATTTCCTTTACCTGGTTTACAACCATCAGGAAATCTGCACCGGAACGGTCCATTTTATTCACGAACCCGATACGCGGAACCTTGTAGCGGTTTGCCTGACGCCATACTGTTTCAGACTGCGGCTCAACCCCGTCCACGGCGGAAAAAAGGGCGATCAGTCCGTCCAGCACGCGCATCGACCTTTCCACTTCCACGGTAAAATCCACGTGACCCGGTGTATCGATGATATTGAAATAATATTTTTTGGTATTGGCATCCACCTGACCTTTTACAGTCGGGAAATTCCACTGGCAGCTCACGGCTGCGGAGGTGATCGTAATCCCCCTCTCCTTTTCCTGTTCCATCCAGTCGGTCGTGGCGGCTCCGTCATGCACTTCACCGATCTTGTGGATCATCCCCGTATAACGAAGGATGCGTTCGGTCGTGGTCGTCTTACCGGCGTCGATATGAGCCGCGATACCGAAGTTTCTTTGAAATTTTAAGTCTGCCATTTTTATGATTTAAAAAGTAGTTTTCTTTTGGTGCGCAAAGGTATTGATTTTTTGCGGGAATACCCCTCTGTGGGTTTTGCACAAAAGGGAAATATTTGATAAAAAAAACCCTCCCGTTTAGCGGGAGGGAATCAAAAAAAGAAAAAATCTGTTTAGATGCGGAAATGGGCGAATGCCTTGTTGGCTTCGGCCATACGGTGCGTGTCTTCCTTTTTCTTGAAAGCCCCGCCTTCACCCTTGCTGGCAGCAAGGATTTCTCCCGCCAGTTTATCGGCCATGCTTTTTCCGTTTCTTTCACGGCTGAAGCGGATGAGCCATTTGATGCTCAAAGAAATCTTGCGGTCCGGGCGCACTTCAGAAGGGATCTGAAATGTGGCTCCGCCGATACGACGGCTGCGGACTTCAACCGAAGGCGTTACATTATTCAGCGCCCTTCTCCATACTTCGTAACCGTTGTCGTTGGTCTGTTTGGAAACGCGGTCAATCGCGTCATAAAAAAGGCCGAAAGCAGTATTTTTCTTACCCTGCCACATCAGGTTATTTACGAAACGGGTAACCAGGATATCGTTGTACCTGGAATCCGGGGCGAGCGGTAATTTCTTGGCCTGTGACTTCCTCATGGGTGTATATCAATTAATTTTTAATTATTTCTTGGCAGCCGGTTTCGCTCCGCCTTTTTCTTTCTTGGTTCCGTATTTTGAACGGCTTTTTTTACGGTCTTTCACACCTGCAGTATCCAGCGAGCCGCGGACGATATGATAACGTACACCCGGAAGGTCTTTTACACGGCCTCCGCGGATCAGCACGATGGAGTGCTCCTGGAGGTTGTGCCCCTCACCCGGGATATAGGCGATAACTTCCACTTTATTGGTCAGACGCACTTTAGCCACTTTACGAAGTGCCGAGTTCGGCTTTTTCGGTGTGGTGGTATACACACGGGTACAAACGCCGCGGCGCTGCGGGCAGGAATCCAGCGCCCTGGATTTGCTCTTCGCACGGATGATTTCTCTTCCTTTTCTGACTAATTGCTGAATAGTAGGCATTCGGAACCTGTTTGAATTTTGGGACGGCAAAGGTAACGGCCGCTCCGTGATTCTCCAAATTAAACTTCCCTTAAACTTTAACCAGCCAGTGATGGGTATCAGGCCTTTTTTCCTCGCGGATTTCGGTCAGGATCTTTTTGGCCAGCATCGCCGTTTTGAAGTTGGCCGGATCGAGATGTATACTGTAGTCCTTGTATTTCAACTCCTTGATAGGTGAGATGGTAGCGGCCGTGCCGGATCCGAACATTTCCCGCAGCAGGCCCGACTGATGGGCTCCCAGTACTTCCTCAATACTGATCTTTCTTTCCTGCACATCAAAGCCTTCCCCCCGTAATACAGTCATCACACTGTCCCGCGTTACGCCCTCCAGGATGGTTCCTTCCTCCAGGGAAGGTGTGATCACCTTGTCCCCGATGACGAAAAACACGTTCATGGTGCCCACTTCCTGCAACCAGCGGTGTTCGAAAGCGTCTGTCCAGAGCACCTGGTCGTAACCCTGGGAACGGGCAACACTGGCGGCTTTCAGACTGCCCCCGTAATTGCCTGCATTCTTTGCAAAACCCACCCCGCCGGGTGCAGCCCGGGTATACTTCTCTTCCACATAAATCTTCATCGGTGAGGCATAGTATGGTCCCGTAGGACTCAGCAGGATCATGAACTTGTAGGTTTCTGAAGCCTTCACGCCCAGTGCCGCATCGGTGGCGAACATAAAGGGTCTTATATAAAGTGAATGTTCATCCCTTGCAGGTATCCATTCCCTGTCCAGATCGATCAGCCGGCGCATCCCTTCGATAAAGATATCTTCCGACACCGGCGGCATATCCATGCGGTCAGCTGATATGTTAAATCTTTTGAGATTATCATAGGGACGGAAAATGAATACCCTTCCCTTCTTGTCCCTGTAGGCTTTAATGCCTTCGAATATCGACTGGCCATAATGCAGGGCCATCAGGGAAGGTTCAAAACTAATGGGCTGATACGGTCTGATGGAAACGGACTGCCATTCACCGTTTGCATAGTCTGCTTCCAGCATATGGTCGGTGAAAAACTTTCCAAAAGGCAAATGACTGAAATCAACCTCTGGCAGGCGGCTCTTTTTAACCCGGGTAACGGGGATTTCCATCGTCTCGATCATAAAATACTATTTTTGAATATACAAAGAAACAAACATTCCCGGAGCGCGCAAAACCACTCCGCTACATTTCAACCTGTTTATGGGCATCGACGACCTGCAGCTGACTCCCGGACTTATCGGTTTGCTATATCCTGAAAACCTCGTTTCTACGGACATCCCCCTGCATGTTGCACAGGCCCCATCTACAGTAACGAAAAAAACGACCGTTTCCGCCTATCCCTTTTTAGGGAAAAATAAAAAAGCGGTCTGTTTCCTCAGTCATTATCCGGAAGCTGAGTATATACCGGATCCGGAACTGGCGTTTCTGAAAAGGATCATGGGGGCCTGTAAACTGACGCTGGACGATATCGCCCTGGTGAATACGGCCCGAACTACTCTTGTCCTGGAAGAATTAAGACAACAACTCAGGCCGGACATTGTCTTTCTCTGGGGAGGAATTCCACCGGGAATTCCCGAGTTCAGCGGAATGTTGGACCTGACTGAAAAAACCATCGGAGGTATCCGGATCCTTCCCGTCCTGCAGACGGGCGCCATGAGCAGGGAAAATGAAGAAGGTAAGGAACTCAAAAAAAAGCTCTGGGTTGAACTGAAGAAAATATTCGGCCTGTGAAACTGATTTTCGCCACCAACAACCGGCATAAACTGGATGAGATCCGCTCCGTCCTCGGATCGCGTATCAATATCATTTCCCTGTCCGAAGCCGGAATTACCAGGGAAATTCCTGAACCCTTCGAAACACTTCGGGAAAATGCAGCAGAGAAAGCCAGGACCATACACCTGATCTCCGGCGGGAATTGTTTCAGTGAAGACACCGGACTGGAAGTGGATGCCCTCCATGGCCGCCCCGGCGTGCACAGTGCCAGGTTTGCCGGGGAACCGCCCTCTTACACCCGCAACACCGAAAAGCTTCTAAAAGAGCTCGCAGGCATCAATAACCGCCATGCCCGTTTCGTAACGGTAATTTGCCTGATCTGGGAAGGTGTAGAATATTATTTCGAGGGGAGATGTGAAGGACAGATCCTGCACCAGGCCCGGGGTAACGACGGATTCGGATATGATCCGGTTTTCATGCCGGAAGGTGCTGACCGGAGTTTTGCCGAAATGACAATGGAAGAAAAAAACAGGTTCAGTCACCGTCGCAAAGCGGCTGATCAGCTGATTGCTTTTTTATACAAAGAAACAGGAGCGGACTATCATGGCCAGAGTAAAAATTGACCTCCCGGAAACATTCAATTTCAAAACTTCTTTTCCGGTCAGGATAACGGACCTCAATTACGGCAATCACGTGGGCAACGATAAAGTGCTCGGCTTTATCCATGAAGCCCGGGTCCGATGGCTCGTCTCCCTGGGCTATTCAGAATTGAATATGGAAGGCGTGGGAATGATCATGGCCGATGCCACCCTGCAGTTTAAATCCGAAATATTTTATGGTGATGAGCTGGAGGTCAGCCTGCAACCCGTGGAATTCAGCCGCATAGGCTTCGATCTTGTCTACAAAATCGAAAAAAAGTCTTCCAAAAACACGGAACTGGCCGCCCTGGCACACACTTCCATGATCTGTTATGATTACAGCCTGAAGAAAGTAACCAGCCTTCCGGAAGCGGCAAAAACCAGGATGACCAACGTGTCTTAGAGGCCTGTTTCAGGTTCATAAAGGCCTGGATCAGAATCTAACGGTTTGTTTCAGGAAACTTCGTTCCAGATTGTCCAGCTGGCTTCGGCCTGGATCCTCAGCATGTCCTCACCGTTCTTTACACGCGCGCCTGCCTTCTCGCCCCTTTGGAGAAAAACTGTTTTTGCTGGGTTATATACCAGATCGAACAGATAATGCCCGGGTGTCAGAAACTCATAGGGAATGGGCGGATATGAATGGATATCGGGTGTCATCCCCAAGGGTGTGGTATTGATCAGCAGCGTGGATTGTTCGAGCAGTTGCCTGTCCACCTGTTCGTATCCAATGCTGCGGTCGTCTGTTGAGGGCCGCCTGGATACCAGAAGGAAATCAATGCCGAGTTTGCGAAGTACCCAGACCACCGCTTTGGAAGATCCGCCGGTGCCAAATACGAGTGCATGCCGGTCGTCCACTCCAAGCAGTTCACTGAGCGACTGTTCAAAGCCGGTAACGTCTGTATTGAATCCACGGAGCCTGCCTCCCTCGATCCGGATGCAGTTGCAGGCGCCTGTTTCTGCCACTACCGTTTCCATTTCCTGCAGCCAGGGTATAACATCCTGCTTGTAAGGAATTGTCACATTCAGTCCTTTCAATTCCGGATCCTGCAACAGGGCGGCGATCCCTCCGATCGAAGGAATTTCAAAAAGGGAATAGCTGCAGTCGCGGATGGATTCGCGGGCAAATTTTTCGCTGAAATACTTTCCTGAAAAAGAATGGCCCAAGGGAAATCCGATCAGGCCATACTTTCTCATTTTGCCGGCTTTTTATCGAGGAACAATCCAAACGTATCGCCACGGAGACCTATGCGCATGGCCTCGAGCGCAATCATTTCGTGAGGAGCGATATTTCCGAGGTTGACATTGGCGCCGATCAGTTCGATGAAATACAGCTGCTGCGATTTCTGCGGCGCTTCCCAGATGATTTTCTCCGAAGGTATCTGCGTTAGGATCTCCTGTACCAGGCCTTCCCTGACCTCGCCGGTTCCGCGGTAAATACCCACGTTACCCGCTTCACGGGCCTCCGCAATCACATAGGTAGCGCCGGCATTCAATTCCGCGCGCATCAGCTCAATCCACTTATAGGGGGGAATGATGTGCGCCGCATCCTTGCTGCCCACTTCGCTGAGAATGGTCGCATGCGAAGTCAGCCGCTCAATCAGCTTGCACTTTTCCTTGTGTTCAATGTCTACGGAGCCGTCGCTGACTTCAATATAACGGATACCGTAATTTTTGCAGATGGTGATATAGTCTTCGATCTGACCACGGATCAGAAATGCTTCAAAAAGAGTTCCGCCAAAATAGATGGGGATGTCTGCATTATGGTAGACGTCCAGTTTTTTTTCAAGGTTCGGCGTAACGAAAGAAGTGCCGAAACCCAGTTTGACCACGTCCACATAGGGTTCAGCAATACTCAGGAAATTCTTGGTTTCTTCTATACTAAGCCCTTTGTCCATCACCATGGTAAGTCCATGCGTGCGGGGTTTTTTTAGCCTGTCTGGCATCTGGCTGAGCTCAAAATTCATTCGGGGTTGATTTTTGTTCAGGAATTATGGAGGCGCAAAAATAAGGAAAGCTTACCTTTTACGGTAACGCGCAATAACATCCACAATAGCCTGCGACTGCAACAGGGACGGATTGAGGGCGATCATTTTTTTGAGCAGCTTGGGCGAACGGCTCAGGGCGCTGTCCAGGTGAAGCAGTCCTTCCTTGGATTTTCCCATAGCAAAATAGATGGCGCTCATATAGAAGATCAGGAGCGGCTTTTCGCCTGTCATGCGAATGGCCTGCTGAACCTGTTCGAGTGCTTCCTTATACATTTCCGCCAGATAAAGGCAGCGTACGAGTCCTTCCCAACCTGAAATATTTTTCTGACGCAGCCTTACCACCGTGCCGAACGACTGGATCGCGTCCCTGAATTCCATCATCTGCACTTTGCATTCTCCCATCGCCAGATAGTATTCGGGATGTTTGCCCTGTAACCGGATGGCCGCTTCCAGCTGCTTGACCGCATTACTCCACTGGGCTTCGTTCAGGTACGTGCACGCAATTTTATAGATGAGTTTGCTGTCTTCAGGATTAAGGTGGGATGCCTTGCGGTAATAAAATCTTGCCTGCGCATACTGACGCTGTTTATCGTAGCAATGCCCGATGGCCTCGTAAATCACATCTTCGGGCTTGGAAAGCTCCAGCACCCGTTCGAGACTTTCTATAGCTTCCCTGTATTTGCGCAGCCGGATGAAGGCATCACCCATATTGCGGTAGGCATAGTCGAATTTCTCATCTATGGCCACGGCATATTTATAGGCGTCCACAGCCTTTTCGTAAAGCTTTAACCCCTGGTAGGCAGCAGCCAGGTTAAACCAGGCCAGCTCGGAATAAGGGTTCTCTTCGATAATATTCTGGTGAAGGCGGATGCTTTCCTCGTTTCGTCCCGTAAAATCCGTCCAGAAACATATTTTGTAAAGGGCCTCTTCGTTATTGCAATCTTGTTCAAGGATCCAGCGAAGACAGTCGAAGATCTTGTCGAATTCCTCGTAGTCGTCGTACACGTCAGCCAGCTCAAACAACAGTTCAATTCTTTCCCTGCCTTCAAAATGGTTAAGCGCCTCCTGCAGCAGCACAACCGCTTTTTCCTGCTGGTCCAGTGCCAGGTAAGCGTCCGTTTTTAAAATGTAAAGATTGATATCATTCGCGTCAAGCAATTCAACGCGCTCCAACACACGAAGCGCCTCGGCATATTTTCGTGTGGCGATCAGCAGATCCGCTTTGCGGATATGCAAAACGGAAGAAAAGGGATACTGTTCAATGCCCATTTCAGCCGCTTCGAGGGCGTGGGCAAACTCTTCTTTTCCGTCGTAATGATCTATGATTTTTTCAAAACTATCTTCGTCTAGAAAGCTTGGCTTCCGGCCGTTTTTCAGGGCGTTGAACTGCTTCAGTAACTCCCTGATCTCGTCCTGCTCGGGGTGGTATGGATTTTCTTTCATTGAAGGTGGTTATACTAAATTAATCCATAATCCATTAACCACAAATATTTTATACAAAGCAACGCGGGAGCTTCTTCCTTCGTATAAGTCTCTATAGGGGAGGTTTTCCACAAAATGGCATGGATTCTGTTAAAATCTGAGGATAACTGCTCCGGAATTAGTTAAAAAACACTCAATATTTTTTAGTACTTTTGCATATATGTTGCTGTCTCACCCAAAACCTTTCATTGCTGCTCCGGTCCGCTTCCTCGCGGTGAGTATGCTTATGTTTGTGTTCAGCACCTTCACTTTTGCGAGTAAGGGTGGCGGCGACAAGAAAAAACATCGTGATACGCCGGGCATGTTTAGTCCCATCGACGCGGCTTCTTCCTTTACACTGAAGAAAGCTCCTCTTTACAGCGGAAGTGTGATCACGATCCGTCCGCAAACAGATAACCGCATTTCAATTAATGCCATGGTCACCTACCAGCGCGGTAATACCACGGTTATTCTCCCCTATCAGTATAAGCTGAGTTTTGCTCCTGCAAGTCAGAGCAGCCGCAATAATCTTCAGTTCCTCGGCGTCAAGATACAGATGCTGAAATAATTTCCCGGGCGCTTCCCCGGTATTTATTAGTTGCTCCCTTTTTTATTTGTTAGTTGCATCCTTTTATTTGTTGGTTGCCCCCTTCTATTTGTTGGTTGCACCCTTTTATTTGTTGGTTGCACCCTTTTATTAGTTGGTTGCCCCCTTCTATTTGTTAGTTGCACCTTTTATTCGTTGGTTGCCCCCTTCTATTTTAGTTGCTCCCTTTCATTTTAAGGCTTTCCTCGTAGGTCATTTCGCGGTAACCACCCGTAGGGATGTCGAATTTGGAAGCGGGTATGGGATTCAGGTTTACCGACGCCAGGGTGTACCGTATCGTCAGATCACCTTTTTTCATCTCATACTCCATGGGAAGGCCGTCAAGATTTTTAAAGGGGGGATCGTATGATTTATTTTCCGGCATCAGGTCACGTGTATAAAATACCATGATCTCGAACCCGTCGGCAGTGGAGGCTTTAGCCTGCTGGCAGTGATAACCCGCAATCATCCTTGTTTCTCCGGCCGGAACAAAACTAAGGTTCGCGAAGCGTCTGTTCCGCTGCTCCCAGTTTTCGGCATTCAGCCTGATCAGCAGTTTCTGGCCGTTCACTTCTTTCAGGATAACACCGGTACCTGTTTTGGAATCATAGATCGTCACGGTATTGTAGAGGCTGCTGTTTACTTCGGCACGGCTCAGGCTCCCCTTAACAAAATATCCGGTTGTGGATATGATCTTTTTCGCCGAATCCTTCGCATTAGTTATTACGGAGTTATACTGAAGCGCGAGATCACTCACCCGTTTCTGGCAGATACCAAGGAGCGGTGTGGCCAGGCATAACAACAGGGATAATTTCTTTAGCATATCGGTTTGACTCGCAGAATGTGAAAAAGCTTACCGGGCCCTTGTTAAATATCGCGTTTATGTCCAAATTTTAGCGAACAATCAGCTGAGTTTAATAAACGGCCGGTCCGCCTCAACCCATTTAACATCCGGTGCCGCCTCACCCGTTTTTTCCGCGCTGCTGCTGGATTTTTTTCTGGGCTTCCTGCATCTGCTCAAAACGTTCCTGCCATTTGGGTTTCGTTTTGGGCTTCGCCCGGTTAGCCTGAAGCTTCGCAAGGATTTTGTCGTGGTCGATGATATAGTTCTGAATCACGAACTGCAAAATCAGGGTGATAACGTTGGACACGGTATAGTACCATGTCAGCGCCGCGGGCAGCCGGTTGAAAAACAGCAGCAGCATAACGGGCATGATATAGGGCATGTATTTCAACGCCGGGTTATTCTGGTCGGGCGTCATACTCATACCGTACAGCGAGATCAAAAAACTCGTCACCACAGCCAGGGTGGCGAACAGGCTGACATGATCTCCATAGGCCGGGATGGTAAAAGGCAGTTTGAGAACCGTATCGTAGATGGAAAGGTCGTGAGACCAGAGAAAAGACTGTCCACGCAATGCCACGTTGGAATTAAAAAAACTATAGAGTGCAAAGAATATCGGAATCTGTAACAGGGCAGGAATACATCCGCCCAGCGGGTTCACGCCGGCCTCGCGGAATAGTTTCATCTGCTCCACACTCAGCTGCTGCTGATCGTTGTTTACCCTTTTACGAATGATGTCGATCTCCGGACGGAGCGCCTTCATCTTCGCGCCACTGAGATAGCTGCTGTAAACAAGCGGTGAGGTAAGCAGTCGGATGAATATCGTCAGCAGCATGATCACGATTCCGTAACTGGAGAAAAACTTCTTGAAAAAATTGAAGACCGGCATGATGATATAGACATTGATCGGTCGGACGAACGCATAAAAATCGCGTCCGAGGTCCACAATGCGGTCCATTTTCTCGCCGGCTTTTTTCAGGATATAATAATCATTCGGTCCGTAGTACCATTGGAAATTCAATGTAGCCGCCGAGCCCGGAAGTTTTGCCTGTAAACGCACATCGGTCTTACCCAGCAGGTCCGACGTATCGGACTCCTCGCGGGCCCAGTGGATCTCGCCGGCATCAAAATTATTCTTTGCTATCAGGGTCTTGTTGAAAAACTGTTGAACTACCGCAACCCACTGAATGGGTTTCTCAAATGTCTTTTCTGTTTTGGATGAGATATAGTCAAAGTCGTGGTCGGTTACGAAACAGATATTTGTAAGCCTCTTTTCATAATACACATTGGACTGGGTCTTTTTCATTTCGGAGTGCCAGTCGAGATGCAGCTGATTCTGACTGAAGAGACGGTCTGCGCTGGTGGTACTCAGGTTCCAGTCAACCATATAAGAGCCTGGCCTTATCACATACTGATGAACGACGCTAAGTCCAGAAGGCGCCGGAAGTGAGTAAGTAACTGTCTGGGTGCCGTCAGCGGATTTTTCCAGTACACCTTCATTAAAATAAAGGTCTGCTATCTGTGCCGTCTGGTTGACGCCCGTATTCACCGGGTAACTAAGGCGGTTGGAAAGGCTCGAATCAACCATCTTCACCAGGGAGCTGTCGTACATTTTAAAATCCTTCAGAACGACTTCCTTTGGCTGTCCTCCCTTGTTGGAAAAAGTGATTCTCAGGAGATCATTTTCAACCGTCAGCAGTTTTTCAGATCCGCCGATGGCCTTGTTGAAACCCGTAAGCGTATCGTTGTTCTGTACAGTGGATTTAACTGAATCCCGGGTAGCGGCCAGCGCTTCCTGAATTTTTTTCGCCCTGTCCAGCGAATCCAGCTGGTGAACTCTCTGCTTCTCCAGTGCCTGGCTGTTACGTGATGCGTTGAATATATAGGCGAATAATAGTAGTCCCAGTAAAACAAAGCCAATAACCGTATTGCGATCCATACCCATTTTAGTCTCCATTTAGGGAGTGCAAAGATAGGGGGATCTGCCCTTTCTATTCCTTTCCATTGACGCTGCTGGAACCGCTGGTGCTGATGGACTTGGCTGAAGCCGATCCCTTATAGTGCACGTCGCTGCCTCCTGAAGCCATTACACGGATTTCTCGGTTTACCGTCAGGCGGCAGTCGCTTCCTCCCGATGCAATCAGGCTGGCGAAATCACTTACCAGGTCAAACCCTTTCAGATCACTTCCGCCGCTTGCGTTGAGCTCGAGGTTTTTAACCGTACCCGATATGTCGACGTCCGAACCACCCGACTGTGTCATCACCAGTTCATTAGCTGTAAGTTTTCCCTTCAGGTCGCTTCCCCCCGAAAGCCGGACGTCGAGATGGTCGGCTTTCAGTTCATTTTGCAGGTAAACATCGCAACCTCCGGATGCAGACAGGCTCTTCAGGCCGTTTACAGAAACAAAGGCCTTCATATGCGTATTGTCCGGCACACGGCGGTCTTCGTTGTCCAGGTAAATTTTCAGGATCCCGCCCTTAACCTCGGTTTTGATCTTATCCCGGATGCTGTTATTGCTCGAATAAATCGAAACGGATTCCGGCCCGTCAGTCAGGTACAGATCGATACCATTAGAGATCTCAATTCCCTGAAAGCCGGTTACGTTTCTTTTCTGGGCATTTTTTTCGTCAGTCGACTGGCTGAAAGCCGACATCACCCCCAGCAGGGCGAAGGCAGCAAGAATCATTTTTTTCATGTGAATGCATTTGATGGTGAATGTAAAGACCCGCCGGGCTGCCGGATGTTGCATGGAAATGGTTTTTTCTGTCTTCCTCATTTTTCCGTGTGTATATTTGTACTGCCGGCGGAAAACCGGCATAAGTTCCCGGGGTGCTGACCTGCTGCCCAGCAGCAGGAAGGCTGAGATGATACCCGTAGAACCTGATCAGGATAATGCCTGCGCAGGGATGGTTGACTTTCTTTCCATTTCTCCCCGCATTTTCCAGCTTCTTCCGCCGTCAGTACAAAGTTGGAATATGAAATCAATTTACAGCCTCATCATTTTTTTTATTGCGCTGAACCCGCTGCTCGCACAGGTAAAAACACCCTCCGACAGCCTGGATAAACCTGCTTTAAAGGACAGCTTTCGTATTAAGAACGCCGGTCTTTTCCTGGAGACCGTGGAAATCAAGGCGATCCGTGCAGGAGACAAAGCGCCCTTTACCAAGACAGATCTCGACGCGGTACAGATTGCCCGGGTAAATGACGGTCGCGACATCCCCTATATCCTGGACCAGACGCCCTCTGTGGTATCGAGCTCAGACGCAGGAAACGGGATCGGCTATACGGGTATATCCATCCGGGGAACGGACGCTTCAAGGATAAATATGACCCTCAACGGCATTCCTTTTAACGACGCCGAATCCCAGGCCCTCTACTTCGTGGACCTGCCCGATTTCGTCTCTTCCACCAACAGCATACAGATCCAGCGGGGAGTGGGTACTTCCTCCAACGGCGCAGGCGCGTTTGGCGCGAGTATGAACTTTTCAACCAATGAATTTCATCCCGATACCTATGCCGAATTCAACAACAGCTATGGTTCCTTCAACTCCTGGAAAAACACACTCAAGGCGGGAACGGGACTTATCGGCGGCCACTATACGGTGGACCTCCGTCTCTCCCATATCAGCAGCAACGGATACATCGACCGGGCAACAAGCGAATTGAAATCGCTTTACTTTTCTACGGCCTATGTCGATGAGAAGATGTCCATCCGGTTTAACCTGATTTCCGGATCGGAAAAAACCTACCAGGCCTGGAATGGCGTGCCGGCGGCGAAAGTTTATGGAGACAGTGCTGCCCTGCAGCAGGAATACCTGAATAATTCGGGCTATCCCGGAGCTTTGTATAGTACGCAGGCTGACTCTGTAAATCTGTTCACTGCCAGTCCGAGACGGTATAATTATTTCCTCTATCCCAACCAGACGGACAATTACCGCCAGGATCACTATCAGATTTTTTTCAACCGCCAGATCTCGACCTTCCTGCAGGGCAACCTGGCCGCCTTCCTGACCCGCGGGAAAGGTTACTATGAAGAATACGAAACCCAGGCACCCTATTCAAACTATGGCCTGCCGGATCCCTCCCCGGGAGATACGGTTATTTCCAGCACCGACCTTGTCAGACAGCGCTGGCTTGACAATTATTTTTACGGAGGCATCTATTCGCTTCAGTATAAAAAAGAAAATACGAGCCTGGTGCTGGGAGGCGGATGGACAGAATACGACGGGAAACATTTTGGCAACGTCACCTGGGCCCAGGAAGGCGGCGTGCCGGCAGGCTATGAATACTACAATGTGCCCGCCAAAAAAACAGATTTTAATATTTATCTGAAATGGCAGCAGCAGCTGGGTCAGTGGTTCAGCACCTTTGCCGATCTGCAGTGGAGGAATGTCAATTACTGGATTGACGGGTTTGACAACAATCCCACCCTGCACGTTTACAACCACTATAATTTCATCAACCCAAAAGCCGGACTGTCTTACAACCGCGGTCCCTGGCAGGTTTATCTCTCCTTCGCCCGGGCCACCCACGAACCCAACCGCGATGATTTTGAGACGGGACTGAATGAACAGCCACTACCCGAAACCGTTAATGATTTTGAACTCGGCATCAGCAAAAAAACGCCGCTCGCCGGATGGGGTGTCACCGGATACTATATGTTGTATCACGACCAGCTTGTCCTTACCGGAAAAATCAATGATGTGGGTGAATACACGAGAACAAACACACCGCGCAGTTACAAACTTGGAATAGAATTGCAGGGAAATATCAAACCGCTCTCCTGGCTGCAGGCCAGCGGCAACCTCACCATCAGCGAAAATAAAATCTCCGGTTACACCGAATACGTGGATGACTATGATAGTGGCGGACAAAAAAGTCAGACCTTTTCCAATACAAAAATGGCCCTGTCTCCTGATATCATTGCCGCGGCCACGCTGAGCTTTTATCCGATAGCCGGACTTGAACTAAGCCTGCCCGCAAAATTTGTGGGCAATTCATACCTGGATAATACAGAAAACAATTCGAGAATGATTTCAGGCTATTATGTACAAAACCTGCGCGTGATCTATACACCGGCGATCAGGTCAAAATCGGCAGTGCAGTTTATCCTCTACCTGAATAATGTATTCAATAAAAAATATGAAGCCAACGGTTATACGTACAGCTATATATCCGGCGGATCCCTGGTGACAGAAAATTTTCTCTTCCCTCAGGCCGGAACAAACCTTATGTTTTCGGTAAATATTACGCTGCGATGACTATCGCTCCCAGGCCAGCATGCCTCCCTGGAGATTTTTGGTATCGGCAAATCCCATCATGTCGAGGATCTGGCAGGCCTGTCCGCTGCGGTTGCCGCTTCTGCAGTAAAGTATGAGCTCTTCATTGCGGAAGTCTTCCAGTTCATCCACGTCCATGGCTTTTATTCTTGCCAGCGGAAAGAGTAATCCGCCGATATTAAATTCTTCGTGTTCAACCGGCTCCCTGACGTCTATGAGGTTAAGTTTATCCCCTCTCGACATTCTTTCCTTCAATTCACTCGTTGTAATCCATTGCATACGCTATGCTTTGATTAGTAGTTGTTGGGTTGTGCAGGCTGGACCGCGCTGCTGTCGATTACCCGCTGCATTTTTTCAGCCGACAGCCAGATATCGATCACCTGGCCCTGGCGAATATGATTTAACTGTCGAAGATAATCGAAGCGGTCGGGATTCTGGCGCGAAACGAAAGCGTTTAGCGTATCCTTTACATCGCCTTCGATGAGAACGGATCCGATGAGCAGTCCTGTTTCCGCAATCGCTGCCCGGGCTTCGCGGTATGTCAGTCCGATCAGATCAGGTACAATAAATTCCGTGCCTACACCATTGCCCAGCACCAGAGTGACCGCACTTCCCTGCCGGATCTTGGTACCCGGCTTGATGCTGTTGCCCTTAAATTCCTGGTCAAGTACGGAGTTGCGCGCAAAATCAGGTTTGAATACGGTGTCTCCCAGTTTCAGCCCATATCTTTTCAGCACCATTTCGGCATTTCTGAATGTCATGCTCAGCAGGTTGGGCATATCCACTTCCGGTGCAATGGCCCGGTTGATCGTAAGGTATACGGTTCTGTTCACTTTTACCAGGTTATCCGCTTCGGGAAACTGCTTGATGACCTGCAGGGGTGGAACCGTATCGTTGTAGATGGAATCCTGGATCTGGATTTCGAAACCCTCCGATTCGAGCGTCTTTTTGGCCTGATCCACTGATTGGCCTGTCACCAGGGGAATCTTCATGGTTCTGCCATGATGCGTTATAATATTCAGGGAACTTAAAAAAACCAGAAGCAGCACTACCAGGACAACAAAACCGGCAAGGACATTGATCCATAGGGGTTTGCTGGTCAGAAATCGAAACACATGAAAGGTTTTGATGGAAAGATAATGAATCCCGTTCAGGACTTTTTGGCCCTCGACAAAGCGTCTTCAATCAACGCCGAATAGAATTGTTTTAGTGTCCATCCCTTGGCCCTTACCTGCTGGGGAACAACGGATGCCGCGGTTTGCCCGGGAACCGTGTTGATTTCCAGCATATAGGGCGCATTCAGGGTTTCGTTAAAAATCATGTCGATGCGCACCACCCCGCTGCAGTGAAAGGTCTCATAGATCTTCAGTGCCGTTGCCCTGATCTTAGCCTCCATCGACGCATCGATCTGGGCCGGTGTGGTTTCTTCCGTAAAACCGGGTGAATACTTGGCTTCAAAATCAAAGAAATCCTTCGAAGTTTTCACTTCCGTAATGGGCAGCACATGAACCTGGCCGCCGCCGCGAAAAACACCTACGGTGAACTCCCTGCCGCTGATAAATTCTTCCACCAGCACCTGGTCATCTTCCCGGAAGGCTTTTTCAATGGCAGCCTCCAGGTCTTCCCTGCGGTTCACTTTCGACATACCAATGCTGGAACCCCCGTTGTTGGGTTTTACAAAAACAGGAAATTTCAGTTTTGCAGCGATGGTTGCCGCATCCGGTTTGTCCCTGCGGAACAGATGTTCCGAATGCGAAACGGGAATGCCTGCAAAGGCGGCCACTGCTACCGTATAGCGCTTATTAAAGGTGAGTGCCGACGTAGCGGCGTCACAGGTGGTATAGGGAAGATTCATCAGGTCGAAATATCCCTGGAGTTTGCCGTCTTCTCCGGGTGTGCCGTGAATACCGATCAATACCGCGTCGAAGCGGATTTTCCTGCCGTCGATCTGCAGGGAAAAGTCGTTCTTGTCTACCTGAATTTTGCGTCCGTCCGCGGTGGGATGAAACCAGGATTCGGGAGTGATATCGATCCGGTAGACGTCGTAAACCGACTTGTCTACCTCGGCTTCCATGGTAATGGCACTTTTATACGAAACTTCCGCTTCACCGGAGTAGCCTCCGGTGACGAATGCAATGATTTTTTTCATGTATTGGTTTTAGGTGTTGCCAGGATCAGAGATGCAGTTTTTCCTTTTTAGCCAGCAGTTCCTCCACAGTTTCCCTGTACATTTCATCAGGAACGCATACATCCACCGGGCATACAGAAGCGCACTGGGGTTCTTCGTGAAAACCCTGGCATTCTGTGCATTTATTGGGAACTATATAGTAAGTATCCACGCTGACAGGACTGTTCCGCTGGTTGGCATCGATTACGGTACCGTCCATCAGGGTAAAAGGACCCTTTACGGAAGATCCGTCTGCAATGGCCCATTCCACGCCGCCCTCATAAATGGCATTGTTGGGGCATTCCGGCTCGCAGGCGCCGCAGTTAATGCATTCATCTGTAATCTTTATCGCCATATTCTCATTATTAGGATTGAATTAAATTCGCGCCCAAAGATAATCTGAAAAATGGACAACCGGATTCGGCTGCTGACAGAACTGGGTGAATTCCTTCAATCCGATGATCCGGCCTGGACGGCTGCCCGGATAAAGACGTCCCAGCATAATACCTGGTTCACGCCGGATTTCATCAGCCTGGCCGTAAAGAATATCAGGGAGCAGTTTCTGGACCCTGAAAAGCTTGAAAGCTGGCTGCGCGCCTACGGCCTGGATCAACCCGTTCCCTCTCCGAAAAGAATCGGTCTTGTCATGGCAGGAAATGTTCCCCTGGTGGGATTTCATGATTTTCTCTGCTGCTTTGTTTGCGGCCATAGAATGAACATAAAGCTCTCCTCAAAAGACCCGTTCCTGTTTCCCCTGATCCTTGAATTTCTTTCCGCTAAAGACAGGGTCCCGGAAATGCAGACTGCACAGATGCTCAAAGGAATGGATGCCTATATAGCTACGGGCAGTAACAATTCCGCCCGCTATTTCGAATATTATTTCGGTAAATATCCCAGCCTGATCCGCCACAACAGAACATCGGTCGCGGTGCTCGACGGCACAGAAACGAACGAAGAACTGGCCTTGCTTGCCGACGACGTGTTTCAATATTTCGGTCTGGGATGCCGGAACGTTACCCAGCTCATCGTCCCCCGGCATTACGACTTCATTCCCCTGCTGAATGCCTTCAAAAAATATCACTGGATGGCCGATCACAACAAATACAAAAACAATTACGATTACCGCCTTTCCCTTGCCATTCTTAACAAACAGTTTTACATGACGCAGGATAATATACTGCTGATCGAAAATGAATCCCCCTTCTCCCCCATTTCCGTTCTGCACTACCGGTTTTATGATAAAGAAGAAGAGGCAGGACCCCGCATGCAGGATGAAATCCAGTGTGTCGTCGGAAAAAGGCATCTCCCTTTCGGAAAAAGCCAGCAGCCTGCGCTGAAGGACTACGCCGATGGCATGGATACCCTGACATTTTTAAAAAACTGCTGAAGCGTTGGCAGATCTTGCCTGCTAAAATTTCTTTTGTAAATTTGGAGAACTGTCATCTACGAAGGTCTTAGTAAATTATTTGTTAAACTGAACGGAAGGTATAAGAGAAGCAGAAGGACCGGTGTTATTTTGACATTCAACAGGCATGTCGTTTGACAGTGAAAAGCCTTAAAGCCTAAAAAATTCAAATAATGAAATTGAAGCAAGTAGCAGGCATTGTGTTCATCAGTGCAGCAACCACCCTGGCCAGCCTCTGGGGTTATCATCACTATGTACCGCAGGGAACTTACGTATATGCGCAGGATTCCACCAAGGTTCCTTCCAACTATGCGAAGTTTTTCGATAATGAGAAATCCGCAGGCCCTGCCGATTTTACCGATGCAGCCAGCGCGGCGATTCCCGCCACGGTGCATATCAAAACAAAAACCGTTCGCACGGTAAGCAACAACCTGCCGAGAAAAAATCCCTTCTCCGATCTTTTCGGGATCGATCCGAATGACTTCTTTGGAGACAGGCCACGCTCGATGCCCGAAACCGGTTCAGGTTCCGGCGTCATCATCAGCGAAGACGGTTATATCGTAACGAACAATCACGTGGTGGACGGAGCCGACGAGGTAACTGTTACCCTGAGTAATAAGAAATCTTTCAAGGCCAAAGTGGTGGCCACCGATCCCAGCACTGACCTCGCTGTGGTTAAGGTGGATGCCAAAGGCCTTCCCTTCCTTCTTTATGGCAATTCTGATGAAGTGAAAGTGGGCCAGTGGGTACTTGCCGTAGGCTATCCCCTGTCGCTGGAAACCACGGTTACTGCCGGAATCGTCAGCGCAAAGGGCAGATCCATTGATATCAATATCCGCCAGAGTCAGACGCCCGTTGAATCCTTTATTCAGACCGACGCGGCCGTGAATCCAGGAAACAGCGGCGGACCCCTCATCAACCCGCAGGGACAACTGATCGGCATCAATTCGGCTATCGCTTCCCCGACGGGTTCTTATGCAGGTTACTCTTTCACGATCCCGGTAAACATTGTAAAAAAAGTTGTTACCGATCTGATTAAATACGGCACGACACAGAGAGCTTATCTCGGTATTGAATATGCCCGCGACAACCTCAGCGATGACGATAAAAGAGAAAAAGGCATCAAGGATGAAGAAGGTGTTTTTGTCATGAATGTCCGCGAAAACGGCGCTGCCTTCAAGGCGGGACTGAAAAACGGAGACGTGATCACCAAACTAAACGGTATCCCTGTATCTACCGGTTCTGAACTGGTCGGACAGATAGCCATCTACCGCCCCGGCGACAAGATCAAGATCACCTACAAGCGCAACGGCGCAGAAAGTGAAACAATGGTCACCCTGATGAACAGCAGCGGAACAATGGACCTGGTAAAAAATTCAGCTTTTGACAAACTCGGTGCAGTATTGAAGCCCCTGGAGAAAAAAGAAGCAGCCACTCTCAATGTAAAGGGCGGAATCGTGGTAGCCTCCATCAGTGATAAGGGGCTGTTCAGCAAAACCAGGATGGAAGAAGGTTTTGTCATACTGAAAGTAAATGGTCAGGATGTTTCCAGCGTGGAAGAATTCAGGAAGATGGTGGAACAGTCGGGTAACGGTTCGCTTAAACTCGAAGGCGTTTATCCCGGGTATGAAGGATCCTTCACCTATCCGCTTAAACTCAACGAAGAATAACAGTATAGAATATTATAAATTGAAAAGCACTTCCCCCCGGAAGTGCTTTTTTATTTAGGTTGCTGCAAGCGTTTATTTCACGAAGACTTTAAAATCCCAGGCCCTGAGATGTACCGGTTGCCCGGAAATAAATTGTTCTCCTTCCGGATCAAAAAGATTTTTGTATGAGCCAAAATGAATCTGGCCTGTGATGATGACGGGTTTATCGTCCGGAGAAAGATTGATGATCACCAGTACTTCGTCCTTCTCGAATCTTCTCAGAAAACTCAGGATCTGGTCGGGCGCCGTATTAGATAACAATACCGCTCTTCTCTGCTGGTCGCCGGCCTTCAGCGCGGGGTTTGTTTTTCGCAGGTTCAGCAGGGTTTTATAAAACCTGTCCAGCTCCACTGGTTCCTTCCAGGGGATCTCATCCTTGTCGAAAAAAAGAAGCCTCTTTCTGGCAGGAAGTTCCTGTCCGCTGTAAATCAGCGGCAGGCCATCGTAAAGACAACAGAACACAGAAAATGCCAGGGCCGCGTCGCCGAGTCTTTCGTATTCAGTTCCGCTATGTGAATTCTCATCATGGTTGCTGGTAAAAAAACTGCGCAGGGCCGTATGGGGAAACTGGTGCTGATAGTAGTAAAGAATTTGTTTCAGACCCTGCATGTCACTGGATTTTTTCCAGAAAGATTCCATGACGTGCAGCCATTTCCATGAGTAGGTCGCGTCAAATACTTCATGATACATGATCTCCTCACACTCTGCGAGCCAGAAAAGCGGTTTGATCTGATCAAGCCGGGTCCTTGCTTCTCTCCAGAATTCGAGCGGTACCAGCATGGCCATATCGCAGCGAAAACCGTCGATGTTACATGTCTCCACCCAGAAACGCATAGCGCGGATCATCTCATCGTGCAATTCCTCAGAATCGTAATTCAGGTCAATCACATCCTCCCATCCATGGGCGTCAAAAAAACTACCGTCAATATTTTTCCTGTAGAATTCCGGATGCGTCGCTGTCCACACATGGTCCCACCCGGTATGGTTGGCTACCCAGTCAATCAGCACTTTAAAACCCTGCCGGTGCGCTTCGGCCACCAGCCAGCGGAAATCCTCTACCGTCCCGTACTCGGGGTTTATCTCCACATAGTCGGCGCAGGCATAGTAGCTGCCCAGTGTGCCCAGCCTTTTCTTTTTTGAAATGGGTGTGATGGGCATGAACCAGAGAATATCTATTCCCATATGCCGCAGTCTCGGCAGGTGCTCCGCAAATGCCCGAAATGTACCTTCGGGGGTGTACTGGCGGACATTCACTTCATAAATATTCGAATCCAAAGCCCAGTCGACCGGAGCAAACTGTTTCATAGCACATTTCTTGCCCGGAAGATACGAATCGTAGTCCATCCGTTCAGGATCGCGCGCCGTTTTGCGCTAACTTTGTCGCGCCATGAAATCATTTCAGGTACCCTCCGCATACCGAAGCCCGTTGGTCAGCTCCATAAAAACCCGGCGTCGAAACGAAGACCGGATGAAGAAAGATTTTTCTCCTACCCTGCTTGACTTCGGCACCGTACATTTTTACCTGGCCCGCCACTTCGGATTTTGTTACGGCGTGGAAAATGCCATCGACATTGCCTTCCGCACCGTGGAGGAAAATCCGGGAAAAAATATTTTTCTTCTGAGTGAGATGATCCACAATCCGCGGGTGAACGAAGACCTGGAAAGAAAAGGAGTCCGCTTCCTGCAGGATACAAAAGGACGTCAGCTGATTTCCTTTGATGATTTGCGCGAAGGAGATATTGTGATCACGCCAGCCTTCGGTACCAGCCTGGAGACAGGTGCCCTGCTGAAAGCAAAGGGCATTCATACAGAAACCTACAATACCACCTGCCCCTTCGTGGAAAAAGTATGGAACCGCTCTGGTCAGATCGCGGAAAAAAACTTCACCGTTGTCATCCACGGCAAGCCGGGTCATGAGGAAACCCGCGCTACTTTTTCACACGCCGCAGCCGCCGGTCCCGCCCTGGTCATAAAGGATTTGGAGGAAGCCAGGATTGTCGGACAATTTATCAATGGCGAAAAAACGGCGGCTGAATTTTATGATCAGTTCCCCGGCCGTTACAGCGCCGGGTTTGATCCATCGCGCGACCTGGAAAGAATTGGCGTCGTCAACCAGACCACCATGCTGGCTTCAGAGACCCAGGCCATCGCAGACTACCTCAAACTGTCAGTGACAACGCGTACTTCCGCGGGGAATGAAAATTCATCGGACAGGTTCGCCGATACAAGGGATACACTTTGCTATGCCACCAACGATAATCAGACGGCCGTTGCGGGCATGCTGCAGGTGCCGGCCGACCTGGCCATCGTCACGGGCGGATACAATTCTTCCAATACTTCACACCTCGTGGAACTTTGTGAAGCCGTACTGCCCACGTATTTTATTGAAGACGAATCACGCTTGCTTTCTGAACGAAAGATCATGCATTTCGACCTCCATCTGCACCAGGAAAAAGTCACGGAAAATTTTCTGCCGGAGAAAAAGCCGGTAAAGATCCTCATCACGAGTGGCGCATCCTGTCCCGATGCCATTGTGGAAGCAGTCATCGGCCGCATCTGCGAACTGGTTCCCGGCACCAGGGATATAGAAGGGATCCTGACAGACCTTTGACGGGCGCCATCCTAGCGCATCACGAATCCTTCCAGAAATTTGGTATTGAAATTCCCGTTGCGGAAATTTTCATCGTTCATGAGCTGAAGATGAAAGGGAATAGTGGTTTTGATTCCTTCGATCACATACTCCGTAAGCGCACGGTGCATGGTGTCGATCGCCTCGCCCCTTGTACGGGCCACCGCGATGATCTTTGCGATCATGGAATCATAGTATGGCGGAATCGTGTAACCCGCATACACGTGTGAATCCACGCGGATGCCGTGGCCGCCGGGCTGATGCAGCGTGGTGATCCTTCCCGGTGATGGCCGGAAATCGTTGTAAGGATCTTCCGCATTGATGCGGCATTCTATGGCATGACCCTGCGGTTCGTAATTAACACCGCTGATGGTTTCTCCTGCGGCGATCTTTATCTGTTCCTTGATCAGATCGAAATTCACCACTTCTTCCGTTACACAATGCTCGACCTGGATACGCGTGTTCATTTCCATGAAATAAAAATTCCGGTGCTTGTCCACCAGGAATTCTATCGTCCCCACGCTTTCATACTGGATGGCCGATGCTGCCTTGATGGCCGCCTCGCCCATTTTATACCGGAGTTCGCGCGTCATAAAGGGGGAAGGTGATTCTTCCACCAGTTTCTGATGACGACGCTGTATGGAACAGTCTCTTTCGCTGAGATGACATACCGTTCCGTACTGGTCACCGGCTACCTGGATCTCGATATGCCGGGGCTCTTCGACAAATTTCTCAAGATAGATCCCGTCGTTTTTAAATGATGCACCAGCCTCTGCCTTGGCCGAATCATAGGCTCTTTCCAGTTCCTTTTCACTCCATACCACCCGCATTCCCTTTCCGCCGCCGCCCGCCGTCGCTTTTAGGATTACCGGATATCCCACTTCCTGTGCAACGCCCCGGGCCTGATCCAGGCTCTCGAGCAAACCGCCGCCTCCGGGAATGACGGGCACACCTGCCTTGATCATGGTTTCTTTCGCCGTGATCTTATCTCCCATGGAATTGATCATGGCCGGCGTGGGACCGACAAATTTTATCCCGTGTTCTCCGCAGATCTCCGCAAATCGTGCATTCTCCGCAAGAAATCCGTACCCCGGGTGGATGGCATCAGCATTGGTGATCTCCGCCGCAGCCATGATATGAGGAATATTCAGGTATGAATCCGCACTCGCCGGACGGCCAATACAGACGGCTTCATCGGCAAAACGCACATGGAGACTGTCCTTATCGGCCGTGGAATAAACGGCCACGGTCTTAATGCCCATCTCGCGACAGGTCCGGATGACCCGTAGGGCAATCTCTCCACGGTTAGCGATTAATATTTTTTTGAACATGGAATTTGGAATTGGAATGTTGAAATCCGGCGGACGCATTAACAGTCGCCGGACCGGACCGGTTTCCCACTAGCTGGGATCCACCAGGAACAGGGGCTGATCGAACTCAACCGGTGAAGCGTCTTCTACAAGCACCTTCACGATCTTTCCTTTTACTTCACTTTCGATCTCATTGAACAATTTCATGGCTTCGATGATGCAGACCACTTTGCCGGGTTCTGTTTCATCGCCGATATTTACGAAAGGCGGCTTGTCCGGAGCGGAACTCCGGTAGAAGGTTCCGATCATCGGGCTCTTGATGGTGATGAGGTTTTCTGCACCGGCGTCTGCAGATTTGTTCTTGCCGTTGGAAGCGGGGCCCGGAGCCTGAGGTGCCTGGGTTGAGGCAGCGGGTGCGGGTGCATAGGACGGCATGGGCTGTGCTGCATAAGGAGCGGCGACCACCTGCTGGATATGCTCTTCTTTTTGTTTTACCGTAATCTTGAATCCCTTTTCTTCAATCGTGACTTCACCGATATTCGATTTGTTGATCATCTTGATCAACTCCTGAATTTGCTTAAAATCCATCAGTTGTGGTGTTTACTTGTTAAAAAAGGTAATCTAAGATAGGTTTTTATTCTTTGACCCTTTCCACATATTCACCGGTTTTTGTATTGACCCGGATCAGCTCTCCTTCATTGACAAAAAGGGGCACATTCACGAGTGCTCCGGTTTCCACCCTGGCGGGTTTTAGTGTGCGCGTTGCCGTGTCACCTTTCAATCCCGGTTCGGAATAGGTGACCTTAAGCACGATTTTGTCCGGCAGCTCAACACCCATCGGCGTGTCCGTCTCGGTGTTGATGAGCACAGATACTTCCTGACCATCCTTCAGGAACTGCGGCGCATCCACAAGATTTTCTTCCAGGGCAACCTGTTCGAATGTTTCTGTATCCATGAAATTATATCCGGAGTCGTCCTTGTACAGGAACTGATAGTCTTTCCTTTCCACACGCACCGGGAAAATAGTGTCGCCACTGTTCCAGGTTTTTTCGATGCTGCGGTTATTGTCCACGCCTTTCAGCTTGGCCCAAACCTTGGCTGCCGCGCGGGCGGTTTTATTTTCGCCAAAATCCACAACCGAATAAAGACTGCCGTCGAGTTTGATAATGAGACCGCGGCTGATGTCTGCAGTATTTGCCATACGATGAATTAAAGTTTCCTTAAAGGGCGACAAAACTAATGGATTTTGGCCTTTACACAAAGCGGGGGCTTCCGGAAGTCGAAAGCTTCATGTATTTTGCTTAATATTTTAAGAATGGATCCCTTATGAAGAAACTGTTGTTTATCCTTTTCGCTGTTGCCGGCCTGCTGTCGGGAAAGGCGCAGTCGGCGCCCAATAATACTCCCGAGCCACCTTACCTGGTAAATCCCATTGTGCCTCCGTTTCACTTGTTGAAACCAGACAGTTCAACTTACCTCACCAAGAACGACCTCCGCAAGAACCGTCCGGTACTCATAATTTTTTTCAGTCCTGACTGCGACCATTGTAAACACCAGATGAAAGATATCCTGGCCGATTTCAGCGGATTTAAGGATATCGAAATCATTATGGCCACCTATCAGCCGTTTGAAGAAATGAAATCGTTTTACAGTTATTACCGGATCGCTGATCATCCCAATATCCAGATGGGCAGGGACGAAAAATTTACACTGCCGCCTTTCTACCGCATGCAAAGCCTGCCTTTTATGGCCCTCTATGATAAAAAAGGCAATTACATTACGCATTTCGAAGGCAATCAGAAAGTAGAGACGATTCTCGATGCCTTTAAATCAAAAGATAAATAATCCGCCCCGTTGAAATTTCGGCAGCCGCATTTAACTTTGCGGCTCTTCCACAGTATCACCATCAATAAAATATTAAACGATGAAAGTAACCGTCGTAGGAGCAGGAGCAGTAGGTGCAACCTGTGCTGACAATATCGCCCGTAAAGAGCTCGCAGAAGAACTGGTTTTGCTCGACATCAAAGAAGGTCTGGCCGAAGGAAAAGCCCAGGATATTATGCAGTCTGCCGCCCTGTTGGGTTTCGATACACGCATAACGGGCAGTACGAACGACTATTCCAAAACGGCGGGAAGCGATGTGGTGGTCATCACTTCCGGGCTGCCCCGAAAACCCGGCATGACAAGGGAAGAACTCATCGGAACCAATGCAGGCATTGTAAAGGGTGTGGCGCAGAATATTCTCAGGTATTCCCCCGGCGCCATCCTGATCATCATCAGTAACCCGATGGACACCATGACCTACCTGGCGCTCAGGGAAACAGGGCTTCCCAAAGAAAAAATCATAGGTATGGGCGGCACGCTCGACAGTTCCCGGTTCAAATACCAGCTGAGCCAGCACCTTGGCTGTAGCCCGGCGGACCTCAACGCACTGGTGATCGGTGGTCACGGTGACACTACCATGATCCCGCTGATCCGCTATGCCACCTGGAACAGCATTCCCGTTACCCGCCTGCTTTCCGAAGATATTCAGCAGAAGATCGTGGCCGATACCATGGTCGGCGGCGCAACACTGACCAAACTCATCGGCACGTCCGCCTGGTATGCGCCGGGTGCCTCGGGAGCAGCTCTTGTGGAGGCGATCGTAAGAGACGAAAAGAAGCTTTTCACCTGCTGCGTTTCCCTCAACGGCGAATACGGCCAGAAAGACATCTGCCTGGGCGTTCCCGTAACGATTGGAAAGAATGGCTGGGAAAAAATCATTCCTTTTGAGCTTAATGACGATGAAAAAGCGCTGTTCTCCAAAAGCGCGGAAGCCGTCCGGAGCATGAATGCCGTATTGGACGGTGTGAAAGCCTAGAACCGGCGGCAGGACAGGAAAGAAGGGGTAGGGCTTGACAAAACAATATCCCTTTGCTACATTTGTTCCAGTCTTCCTCTTCCCTTAAGACGTTCATCCTCGTATCCGGCGAAAAGTCTGTTGAATTCAATGTCAAAACAGCCGTAACCGTATGCGACGATTACTCACCCTTTCTGTTTTGCTTTTGCAGGCATTTGTGCTCTCTGCACAAAACGACCTGTCCTTCAAGGGTCATGATCCGCGTAAGGACGCCAACCTGAATCCCTATCTCAATAAATATATTAACCCCGACAGCAATTCATCCATTAACCCGGCCACCAACTGGAACATGAATCCGCTCAGGGAGAGTTCGGTGAATCCCGCCCAGAACGCGACGATCAACCCGATGACCAACCGCCAGCTTAACCCGCAGACGAACGAAGTGCTGAACCCGGTTATCATGAAAGGCCTGCGGCCATCGACCGGAACCTGGAAAGGCCTTTTTATCTTCAACGATTCAAATCAGATATTTGGCTATATCTCGGTTGCCACACAGGACGTGATGCTTTCCTTCGACAACAGCGGCACCTGGAACGGTTATTATGTGAGGGCAGGCAGCCAGACCTATAATTATTTTACCCTGTTCGGAGTATGGACAGGCATGTTCCTTTGTTTTGACAGCCAGTCAGGCTATAACTTATTCGATAAATCCGGAAAATGGACTCATATTCATGTCAAATAAGCATGTAGATTCCAGACGGCCAGAGAGGATTCTCCGGCGTTGAAAGGAGATCCGAAAAATTTTTAACCCCGAATCCGCATTACAGAACCTTAGAAAATAAAATATGATCAGACTTTTACTCCTCACCCTGCTATCGCTCCTGCTGAAAGCATCTTATTCCCAGGCGCTTGAAAACCGTCATGACCCGAAGGTGGACATCAACCTGAGCCCGAACTTCAACAGCACGTTGAATCCGGAAAAAAATTCGGCCATCAATCCGAAGTATAACTGGAACATCAACCCGATGCACAACAACGACGTGAATCCGGAATTCAACAGCACGATCAATCCGCTGAATCATTTTGATATGAATCCGGATATCAACAAGACGCTGAATCCGATGTACCACAACGAATACCACCCTAAAAATCCTTCGTGGAAAGGTTTATATGTCTTTAACCGCAACGACGAGCTGATCGGATATGTCTCCGTCGCTTCCCAGTATCTGATGCTGAGTTTCGACTCGACGGGCGAATGGACGGGCTTCTACGTAAAAGCCTCCCTGGGCATCTACAATCATTTCGACGTAAAGGCAATCTGGGACGGGAAGTACCTCTGTTTTGATTCCGTGGTGGGTTATAATGTCTTCGACAAGCAGGGCAACTGGACAGGGCAGCACATCAAGTAAGCCTTGCCCTGATTTTCTCCAATACGAGCGCGGGGGTTATTTTCTCCATGCATTTGAAATGGCCGAGCGGACATGCATCATAGCCGATCTTTGAACAGGGACGACAGTACAGGTTTCTAATCTCTACAATATCATAGGCAGTCTTACCATTTTGAGCTGCCTGTTCCATGTAGTTGCTTCCATAGTAAGGATACATACCGAATTCCGGCACGGTGTTGCCCCAGAGCGTAATAAGCGGCCGTTTGTATGCCGCGGCGATATGCATCAGGCCCGTGTCGTTGGTAACGATCAGTTTGGCGCGCCGCACAAGGTCGGCTGATTCATTCAGTCCAAATTTTCCGCAGGCATTATAAATTTTTATTTTATCCGAGGCTGCGATCCTGTCTCCTTCATCGGCGTCTTCCAGACCACCCAGCAGGATCACCGGATGTTCCAGCATCTCACAAAGTTGTTTCACGTGGTGAAAGGGATACTTCTTTGTATTCAGGGCAGCGCCGATCACAATCCCGATGAACCCTGCCTGGTGGGAGGTCGGAATATCGGATTCGTTTAGTATATCTTCTTTGGAAATGAAATAATCCAGCCCGGCCCCGTCATTCCTGACGCCGAAAGAAGAAACGGTTGCCATATACCTGTCCACTATATGGATATCCGGCATCAGGTCCCATTTAAAACTGGTGTATATCCATTTTTTCAGGTTCAGCTTATCAAAAGAAAAGGATTTGACCTTGAGCGCATCCTTCACCTTTAGTGTCCTGAGGTTATGATGCAGGTCGATGATATAGTCGAAATTTTCCTTTTTCAGTTCTTTGATCACGTCCTGCAGGCTTTGCCCCAGATAGTGAACCTTGTCGATGTAAGGGTTGGCGTGTACGATCTGCGTATATGCCGACTTGGTCAGAAAATGGATTTCCGCACCCTCGACCTGTTTTTTCAGACAGCGTATAACCGGCGTGGTGAGCACAATGTCGCCGATGGAAGAAAAACGAATAATCAAAAATTTCATCAGATCAGGTTTGCCGGAAAATGGGAAGTTAGTCTATCAGATCAGGTCATTCAGTATAGTTCAGGTCTTTATGATAGGTTTCTTCCGTGTAATAGTATGCGACAGAGCTGATCAGCATCACAATGATTCCGGTCAGGATGCCGCTTTTGATGAGCGGCCAGCCCCAGCTTTTTTGAAAAAGAGTAAGGAACAGGAGATTCATCAATGGAAGGGATCCTCTTACCATATTCGGAATAGTGGTGGCTGCGGTTGCGCGCAGGTTGGTGCCAAACTGTTCTGCGCCCATGGTGACGAAGATAGCCCAGAACCCGGTAGAAAACCCGAGGAGGGCACAGATCGCATACATGACGGAGTCGTTGCTGTTTAAAGGAGAGAAAAAGAGAAAAGCCGAGACCACGCAGAGTATATAAAAAATCAACAGCCCTTTTTTCCTGCTTTTCAGCCACTGACATACGAATCCTACCAGGATATCACCTATCGAAATGGCAACATAGGCAAACATGATGGACCTGCCGGAATCAAGCGTGGTGCTGCCGTACATGACTTTGGCGAAACGGTCGCTCTGGTTTATCAGGATGCCGATCACAAACCAGGTCGGCAGGCCGATGAGGATCGCCTTCATATATTTCCGGAAACGGTAACCGTTGCTGAAAAACATCAGGAAATTCCCCCTCCGCACCGACTGTTCTTTCACCTGCAGAAACATGCCGGACTCTGCGACGCTGATACGAAGGATAAGCAGGAGCATGCCCAGCACGCCCCCGATCTTGTAACAAAAGCGCCAGTCATGCGTGAACTGGTAAGTAAAATAAGCGGCCACACAGCCGATAAGGCCAATACCCGCTACCAGTGAAGTGCCAATCCCTCTTTTCTCTTTAGGCAACAGTTCACTGACCAGGGTGATCCCCGCACCCAGCTCACCGGCAAGGCCCAGTCCGGCGATAAAGCGGCAAAGCGCATACTGGTCGACGGTATGCACATAGGCGGTCAGAAAATTGGCGACGGAATACAATACAATGGATCCGAAGAGCACCGAAAGCCTTCCTTTTTTATCGGCCAGCATGCCCCAGAAAATGCCGCCGAGCAACAGCCCGATCATCTGCCAGTTAATGACCCTGCTGCTGTCAAGCAGCATAGTGGCGTCGGTGGAACCGACGTCGGTCATGGACTCTTTTTTTACAATGGTGAACAGGAGCAGGTCGTAGATATCTACAAAATATCCCAGCGCAGCCACGATAACGGCCAGATTAAAAACGCCGGGCTGACGTTTGGAAAGCGACATCGTCATGACTGGATATTATTCTGGGAACTGGGTTTCTTTCCGAAAAACATCTTATACAACACGGGCAGTGTGGTGATGAGCACAATTCCGATCACGATCACTTCAAGGTGTTTGGTCAGGTCAAACTGATATTTGTCGAGGAAGAAATTATAGAGGTAGTGCCCTGCAAAAAGCATGACAAATACCCAGGCGATGCAACCGATGACATTGTACAGCATGAATTTTCTTTTCTCCATCTGTACGATGCCCGCCACGATGGGCGCGAATGTGCGGATGATGGGAAGGAACCTTGCGAATATGATGGCCGCCCCTCCGTGCCTTTCGTAGAAAACCTTGGCGTCGTACAAGTGTTTTTTCTTGAAAAAGAAATTATCCTTTCGCTGAAACAGGTAATTGCCGCTTTTTTTACCGAACCAGTAACCCACCATATTACCCAGGATGCCGCAGACCGATACAAGGATCCAGAGAATAATGAGGTTCAGGAAACCACTGCCCGCGCCGTCCGGAAGGATTGTCGACACGAGTTTCTGACTATAAATACCCGCCACGAAAAGAAGGCTGTCACCCGGAAGGAAAAACCCCACCATCAGGCCCGTTTCGGCAAACACAATGAAGAGCATAACCCAGAGACCTCCGTTATTGATATAAAATTCAGGATTAAGCAGGTCTCGGAACGTAATCGTCAGAAAAATTTCCATAATAGTGCATTAAACACAAGCCCTTATCGAAGCCAAATTAAGCTTTAATCATAAATATAGAAAACCGTCAGTCTTCCAGCGCCTTTTCCATTTTGCAGATCACGGCGCAGGCCAGGCTGTTGCCAACCACATTCGTGGCGCTTCTGGCCATATCCATGATCTGGTCGATCGCCAGCAGCAAAAGCAGTCCCTGTTGCGGGATATGAAACAGGGACAAAGTGCCAGCCACCACCACCAGTGAAGCGCGGGGAACGCCGGCAATGCCCTTACTGGTTACCATAAGCACGAGCAGCATGGTCAGCTGGGTGCCAAGGGAAAGATGCACGCCGTATGCCTGCGCGATAAACAGCGATGAAAACCCCATATAGAGCATGCTGCCGTCGAGGTTGAATGAATAACCCAGGGGCAGTACAAAGCCTACAATCTTCTTGGGACAACCCGATTTTTCGAGCTCTTCGATCAGCCGGGGAAAGGCCGCTTCCGAGCTCGCGGTAGTGAACGCCAGCAACACCTGGTCCTTGATATTTCTCAGGATAACAAAAACTTTTCCACGTATCCAGACTGCGCTTACGGAAATCAATATGATCCAGAGCAGGAGGACGACCACATAAAATACAATAATGAATTTACCATAAGCATAGAGGATCTCGGGCCCTTTGAGGGCCAGTATGGCTGCCACTGCCGCAAAGGCCGCAACCGGCGCGAAGCGCATAATGTAGGCCGTGATCTTCAGGATAATTTCCGTCAGGGCGTCCAGCGCGCGAATTATAATCCTGCCTTTTTCACCGACGGCAGCCGTCGCAATACCAAAGAAGATGGCAAAGACGACTATCTGAAGGATTTCATTGTTCGACATGGCCTCGATAAAACTGCGCGGAAATACATGCGTGATGAAGTTGCGGAAGGAAAGAGAATTGTTTCCTGGCGGAAGGGATTCCCCGGCAGACGGTATGGGAAGGTGTAAACTGCTTCCGAGATTAAATATATTCATCACCAGCAGACCCAGCAGTAAAGAGACGAGCGAAGCTCCGATAAACCAGGCCAGGGTTTTTGCGCCGATCCTTCCAACCGATTTCGTGTCACCCATTTTCGCAATACCGACCACAAGAGTTGAAAAAACCAGCGGCGCGATGATCATCTTGATCAGGCGGAGAAATACATCGGTAAGAATGCCCATGGCGGAAGAAAATTTTTCCTTCCACAGATCGCCCGTCTGGTAATGAATCAGGAGGCCCGTTAATATACCGGCCGTCATGGCCACGATGATCCAGGTAGTGAGTCCCGCTTTTTTCATATTATAACCGGCTGCAAAGAATCAAATAATCGCGGGACCGCAAAATTTTAAGTAAAACGAATGGTTTTTTAACCACAACCCTCCAAACCTCTCCGGCAATATGGTTTTCAACTTTTATCATGCAAACCTCACCGGTAATATGGTTTTTAACTATTATCATACAAACCTCACCGGCATTCAGGTTTTTCATCCATAACCCCGGGACCTCCGCGGCATTCTTGTTTTTCACCTCTGAAAATTGAATGAAGAATGGAATATTTGTTTACTTTAGGACCCTGTCTTCAAACCAAAACCACACCACATGGGACTGTTCGCAAAAAAGCCGTTGAGCCAGCTGTTAGGGGAATCCGCAGAATCGGGAGACGGCCTGAAAAGGACCCTGACCGCAGGAGCTCTCATTGCGCTTGGCATCGGGGCCATCATCGGTGCAGGTATTTTTGTGAGAACAGCCAGTGCGGCAGGATCGCATGCGGGTCCCGCCGTCACCATTTCCTTTGTCATCGCCGGTATAGGGTGTGCGCTGGCAGGTCTTTGTTACGCCGAATTCGCTTCCATGATTCCGATTGCGGGCAGCGCATATACCTACACGTATGCAACGATGGGTGAATTTGTTGCCTGGATCATTGGATGGGACCTCGTGCTTGAATATGCCCTGGGCGCCGCAACGGTTTCCATCGGATGGTCACAGTATTTATCGGAACTCATGAGCAAGGTCTTTCATTTCGAGATACCTTACCAGTGGTCTCACTCGCCGATGATGATCTCCGAATCCGGCGTTCGCGGAATTATTAACCTTCCGGCCATTGCCATCCTGCTGATCATGACACTCCTGCTGATTCGCGGCACCCGTGGTTCGGCGGCCGTCAATAACATCATCGTTATCCTTAAGATGACCATCGTGATCCTTTTCATCGCCCTCGGCTGGCAGTATATCAATCCGTCTAACCATGTTCCCTATACGATTTCAGCCAGCCAGCCCGATGTAACCCTTAACATTATTGATCCCCTCACCAATACCAATAAGATTCATAAATATTCCGATTTCTGGAATCACGGATGGGCGGGTGTGCTGGCAGGTGCGGGCGTTGTGTTTTTCGCCTTCATCGGATTTGATGCCGTAAGTACGGCTGCCCAGGAAGCCATCAATCCGAAAAGAGATATGCCCAAGGGTATCCTGATCTCCCTGGCTATTTGTACCGTTCTGTATATTTTATTTTCGCATGTACTGACCGGTCTTGCGCCTTTTCCGATTTTTCTCCAGCAGGGGGGAGAAGCGTCCGTTTCATACACGGTTAATCATTATATGCCGCCGTCCTACAGCTGGCTATCCACCTTTATTACGATAGCAATCCTTTTCGGATTTTCTTCAGTTATCCTGGTCATGCTGCTGGGGCAGACGAGGGTATTTTATACCATGGCCAAAGACGGACTGGTGCCCAAGGTATTCGCAGACCTTCATCCGAAACACAGGACGCCCTATAAATCGCAGTGGCTGTTCTTCCTGTTCGTAGGACTCTTCGCCGCATTTATTCCCGACAGCATCGTAGGTAATATGACCAGCATCGGAACGCTGTTTGCATTTGTGCTGGTTTGCATTGGTGTGATGATCCTGAGAAAAAAAAGTCCGGAAGTACCACGCCCATTCCGTACGCCCTGGGTTCCCGTGGTACCCGTGCTTGGCTCGCTAATCTGTCTCGCGATGATCGCTGGTCTCGGTATCGACAACTGGATCCGCCTTGGTGTCTGGCTGATCATCGGAATGTTTGTCTATTTCGGATACAGCCGCAAACACAGTAAGGTGCAGAAAAGCTTAAGTGGTAGTTGAGGAATGAGAGTTTATGGTATATGGTGAATAGTTTATGGTAATACATTTATAAAAACCATACACCATTAACCATAAACCATATACTACACACCATCTACTAACTAAACAAGATTGTGAAACACCTTCTGCACATCATCGTCCTGCTCAAGTTTGTCTACCAGTTTTAATACTTCCTGGGCACTTTCTTCAGAGAGAGAAACAGTGGTTGTGGGTATCCACTCTACTTCCGCGCTTACGGGAGTGAGATGTTTTGATTCCAGCAGTTTTTGCATATTCCCGAAATCGTTGAATGCCACGTGGAGCACAACGAGGGGTTCACCGTGTTCGCCGGTGCCTTCGCCCATATCTTCAAGGCCGTAGTCGATCAGTTCGAGTTCGAGGTCATCCATGGAAAGACCTTCAGGTTTGAGTTTGAACACACCCGTCTTCTTAAACTGGAAACTCACGCTGCCGCTGGTTCCCAGGTTTCCGTTCCCTTTGTTGAAATGAGAACGGATATTGGCCACTGTCCGGGTGGGATTGTCTGTTGCGGTTTCGACAAGCACGGCCACGCCGTGAGGTGCATAACCCTCGTACAGGATCTCCTCCATATTGTCCATCTCCTTGCCCATCGCGCGCTTTATCGCGGCTTCCACCCGGTCCTTGGGCATATTCGCGGTCTTGGCATTCTGGAAACAACGGCGCAGGGCGGCATTGGTATTGGGATCCGGCCCGCCCGACTTAACGGCCAGGGCGATTTCCTTTCCAATGCGGGTAAACTGTTTAGCCATCCGGTCCCACCGGGCAAACATGGTGGCTTTGCGCACTTCAAATATTCGACCCATACTTTCTGATTAGGGTGGCAAATCTATGAAAATGTTTCGAGCGGAATCCTTCCGGATGCTCCTAAAAGAAAGGGAAATAAGGAAGATGGTGAAGAATCATTCCCGCATCATCTCCAGTATGGCGTCGGTGATGTCTTCGAGGTTGGGTTTGCTGAAATAATCTCCGTCGCTGGCATAGGCAGGCCGGTGCGCTTTGGCTGTCAGGGTCCGCGGCGATACGTCGAGCCAACGGTAGCCTCCCTGTTCTTCCATCACTTTATTATACATATAAGCCGCGGCGCCTCCGGGAACATCTTCATCAATGAAAATGATCCGGTTTGTTTTTTTCAATGATTTCAGGATCAGGTGATGACGGTCGAACGGCAGAAGCGTTTGCACGTCGATGATCTCGCATTCGATATCCCGGGCGCTGAGCTGTTCGGCCGCTTCGGCGATAATTCTCAGGGTAGAGCCATAGGAAACCACGGTAACATCCCCGCCTTCCCGGAGGATTTCCGGAATGCCAAGGGCAACACGGAATTCAAGAAGGTTGGAAGGAATTTTTTCTTTCAGCCGGTAACCGTTCAGGCATTCCACCACGATACCCGGATCCATGCCTTCCAGCAGGGTGTTGTACATGCCGACGGCCTGCACCATATTTCTCGGTACACAGACGTGCATGCCCCGCACGGCATTTACGAGCATTCCCATCGGCGACCCGCTATGCCAGATGCCCTCCAGCCGGTGCCCGCGGGTGCGGACGATCAATGGAGCGGTCTGTCGACCTGCTGTACGGTATTGCAGGCTGGCCAGGTCATCGCTTAGCGTCTGGATGGCATACAGCATGTAATCGAGATACTGGATCTCTGCTATGGGACGAAGCCCTCGCATGGCCAGCCCGATTCCCTGACCGACAATGGCAATTTCCCTTATGCCGGAATCGGAGATCCTGCCCTTGCCATATTTTAATTGAAGTCCTGCGAATCCCTGGTTCACATCACCGATTTGTCCGAGGTCTTCACCGAAAGCGATCACCTTATTGTTGGCGGCAAAGAGTTCATCAAAGTATTTGTTCAACACTTCATATCCGTTCATCAGCGCACTCTCGTCCCCAAAACGGGCAGCCACCGCTTCAATATCTTCAATTCTTTTCCTGCCTTCATGATAGAGATGCGTATTATAGAATCGGGCGTTTTCACGTACCAGTTGCTGGTAATAGGCCTGCAGGGAATGGGCGGCCCCGGTCCCGCTGGTTTGGAGGATCGCCTGGTGAAGTCCGTGCATCACATCCCGGCGGTTGGGTTCACGTAGTGATGAAAGTTGCTGTAAGGTTTTTTCGAGGCTGGCTTTTTTGTCCGGATGGGCAACAATCAGTTCACGGATCAGGGCCTCTGATTTTTTTAACTGCGCACGGATAGGTTCCATGCACTTTTCCCAGGCGCTGTTCTTACTCTGTCGCACAAATTCCTTCGCCTGGTTCTGGATTTCGTCCAGTTCTTCCGTATTGGCAAGGGCATTTTCCAGGATCCACTCCTTCATTTTTTTCATCGCGTCCCAGCTGCGTTCCCATTCCAGCCTCTCGGGGGATTTATACCTTTCATGGCTGCCCGAAGTGGAATGACCCTGCGGCTGCGTGAGTTCTTCCACATGGAAAATCGCGGGCGTATGCGTAACACGGATCTTGTGCAGGGCGGATTCCAGCACTTCGCACATGCCTGCATAATCCCAGGCCTTCATATTGTAAATATCAATGCCATTGGTACCTTCTTCTTTGCGGAAACCTTTCAAAACTTCCGAAATAGAACCCTTTGTGGTCTGGTATTTCACCGGCACGGAAATGCCGTAGCCATCATCCCAGACGAAAATGGCAAGGGGCACCTGCAGCACCCCCGCGGCGTTTATGATCTCCCAGAAATGGCCTTCACTGGTGGACGCATCGCCAATTGTGCAAAAACAGATTTCGTTTCCGTTGACGGACAGATTTTTCAGATCGGAAAGTTCCCTGATCTGGCGAAAAGCCTTCGATGCATAGGCCAGACCGAGCGACCTCGGTATATGCGCGGCAGTAGGCGCAAGGCCTGCCGTAAAATTTTTTAGATTGACCAGGTCCAGGAAATCCCCGTCTTCCCCCACGAGTGGCGAAGAAAAATGGGAATTCATATTGCGGCCCGAACTGTGAGGGTCGTGGCTTCCGTCAGGATCCGCATACAACTGGGAGAAAAATTCTTCGATGGTGGAGGTTCCAAGCGCAAAACCAAGGGTCTGATCGCGGTAGTAGCCGGCGTAGAAATCCCCGGGCTTGAAAAATTTCGCCATGGCTACCTGGGGTACTTCCTTGCCATCCCCGAAAATGCCGAATTTGGCCTTCCCGGTAAGCACTTCTTTCCGGCCTAAAAGGCTGGCTTCCCGGCTTTCACAGACCAGTTTATAGTCCTTCAGGACTTCCTGTCGGAAATGCTCAAAGGAAAGATTTTCCATGGTGAGCGTATTTTGGGCGGTCAGATTTTCCATACCTCGTCCTGTTTAAAAAATATGGCCGGCAGGGTTAAAAATTTATTGGCAAAGGTGACGTTTACTCTGTAATTTTAGGAAGTTTTCTGTATAAACTATGAAAAAGGCTTTAATCCTGATATTTTGCGGGCTGATGTCCGTGAACCTCAAGGCACAAACCCCTACACCTCCTTCCGCCGCTACCGGCGAAGATCCTCTTTTGCTTAAGGAAAAGACGTATTCCTTTGGAAAAATTCCACAGGGAAGGCCGGTGACTCATGTATTTGAGATCCAGAATACGGGATCCAAACCCCTCCTGCTGGAAAACGTTCAGGCTTCCTGCGGGTGCACAACGCCCGAATGGTCCAAAGAAGCCATTGCCCCCGGCGCCACGGCTCCGATCAAGGTGGGTTATAACGCTTATGGAGAGGGGAATTTTAACAAAACTGTTACGATCTTCTACAACAACGGGCAGACGAAAGCGTTAATCATAACCGGTGACGTTTATAAATTACCTACAACCGCCGCCCCTGAAAATGCATCGGTGCAATTTTTAAAACAAACAAACCAGTAAAATGAAAAAAGCGGTATTGCTCCTCAGTGCTATTGTTTTTTCTTTCTCTTTATTCGCCCAGCAGCAGACTGCGGCTCCACAGCAAAATAGCGACGACGTCATCAAGTTCAGCGGAACCGTGTATGACTTCGGTAAAATAAAACAGAACGTTCCGGTAACCCACGATTTCAGCTTCACCAATGTAAGCAAAGCACCGCTCGTTATTGAATCTGCCGTAGCTTCCTGCGGTTGCACTACCCCTGTTAAGCCGGAAGGCGCCGTTCCTAAAGGAAAGGACAGCAAGATTACCGCCGGGTTCAATGCAGGCGCTACAGGACCATTCAATAAAACCATTACGGTAAAAATTGTAGGACTTGATACACCGGTGCAGTTACGCATTACAGGAACTGTTCTTGACGCAGATGCCTATGCGAAGTATGAAGAAGAAAACAAGTCAAAAGCAAAATCTTAATAGTTCTTTTTAATAGCTGACAATGCATTGCCGGCCGTTGGCCGTTTGCTGAAAACCCACGATGTTTCTTTTCCCTATTCTTTCTTAACAACGAGAAAAGGGAGTTCCGGAAACGGGTTTTCAGCAACGCCCAACGGCTTTTTTGTGCCTTCTCCCGGCAGCAAATAAGTTTATCTTTGAAATCTAAAGCATCGCTCATGCCGAAGATTTCACAACGCGGACAGGATATGCCCGCTTCTCCTATCCGTAAACTCGTCCCTTACGCAGAGGCCGCCAAGAAACGCGGAATAAAAGTTTACCACCTGAATATCGGTCAGCCGGACATCGAGACGCCGGAAAAGGCGCTGGAAGCGGTTCGCCATTCAACTTTCAAAGTGCTCGAATACAGTCACAGCGCGGGTAATGAATCATACAGGCGCAAACTTGTCAAATACTATCATTCCCGGGGTATTGATATTCGGTACGACCAGATTATTATCACAACGGGAGGTTCAGAAGCCATACTCTTTGGTTTTATGGCCTGCCTGGACGAAGGAGACGAAGTGATCACCCCCGAACCTTTCTATGCCAACTATAACGGATTTGCCGTGGAAGCCGGCATTAAGGTGGTGCCCGTCAGCTCTTCAATTGAAACCGGCTTTGCGCTCCCCTCCTTAGAAAAACTGGAAAAAGCCATAACGCCCAAAACCCGGGCCCTGGTGATCTGCAATCCCAATAACCCGACGGGCTATTTATATACACGTGAAGAATGGAATGCACTGAAGGAGCTAGCGCTGAAGCACGATCTCTACCTGTTCAGTGATGAAGCCTACCGGGAGTTCTGTTATGAAGGAACGCATTTCAGCGCCATGCAGCTCATCGGCCTGGATCAGCACGTAGTTCTTATGGATACGATTTCGAAGCGCTATAGCGCCTGCGGCGGCCGTATCGGTGCATTTATTACAAGGAATCAGACCCTGCTCGATTCCGTGATGAAATTTGCCCAGGCCAGGCTCAGCCCGCCGTCCTTTGCACAGATCCTGGGTGAGGCTGCCGTGGACCTGCCCGATGATTATTTTGATGCCACGCGTGAAGAATACCGGAGCCGCCGTGACCTGCTCGTAAGCCGGTTGAATGACATGCCCGGCGTGTTCTGTCCAAATCCCGGTGGGGCGTTCTACGCCATGGCCAGGCTGCCCGTGGATGACGCGGATGAATTCTGCCAGTGGCTTTTGGAATCTTTCAATTATAAGGGAGAGACGGTGATGCTGGCACCCGCTTCAGGATTTTATGCAAGTTCCGGTGCCGGGCGGAACCAGGTGCGGCTTGCTTACGTTCTTAATCTCGAGTCGATAGACAGGGCTATGGACTGCCTCCGGAATGCCCTCGAAGCCTACCCGGGCCGGGTGGCAATCCAGGAGAAAGAAAGGATTAAGTCACATTATTAATTTTTATATATATTAATTTATATAATAATTTATCCACGAGACTTGTTTTAAACAATTAGTTCTCTAAGTTTGCGTAAATAATACAGTAACCACACACATTTAAATTTTTTATATAGCAAGCAATCGTTAGACACCCCCTGTTTCTACAGGGGGTTTCCTTTTATAATCAACAAATTAATTTGCACGCAATAGTCCGGGTCGTCGATTCCTTTCATATATGAACTGATTAATATATTGCTTTCTCTAGTTTACCGGTTCAATCTCGCTGATGCGCCAGCTCTTGTCGAAAAAGGGTTCCAGCGGACTGTATAAACGCAGGCAGACAAAATAACCTTTGCCGGGCACGGACTGTATCCAGTTGCCATCAGCCACGCCCGAAGGCAGTTTGGGACCAATAAAAATTGTGGTGGACCCGTCTGACCCTGCCGTTGCCGCCGCTCTCGGATAACTTAAACTGCCCACTTTCGGGTAGGGCTGACCGGTTTGGAGCATGGAGCGGGTTTGGTTATCATACAAAATGAGCGACCAGAAGTTTTTCTCCGGAATACCCGCGGGCAATACGATCTTATATGTTTTTGCCCCGTCGAAATAATTCTTATTGGCATCCTTGGTCGCCAGCAGATACTGTGATCCAATTCCCGGTATCCGCATACACATGGCCGGCGTGATCCCTGTATAGCCGATGAAAAAAGTGGTTCTTGGATTCAGCGTGCGGGCACCCGTGTTCGGATACGGTACGATGCCTTCCCTGGTAACCATCGGGGGCGGTGTTTCGAATTCATAGCCTCCCACAAATAACATGTTCGTCCAGGAGGATCCCGGATAATAAACATATCCTTCCGACTCCCGCGGACTCATATTGAGCATACGCGCGGTTGCACTGGCGACCGCAGCGGCATCTGTCAGAATCTTTTTCATCCGTGCATCCGGTGCAAAGGGTTTTCCTTTCACAATTCCTATCGAAGCGATCTGGCCCATCAGTTCGGGGTCCAGAGATCCCAGGGGTTCTTCCTGCACCAGTTTATTTAATGTTTCATAAAATGTGTAGTCGGTCGGAGGAATCGTATTGAAAGATTTTCCACTGACATCTACAATTTTGGTTTCAGGAACAGGCGGATTCACGGCAAGCTTGTATTTTCCGGTAAGAGCTTCTCCAATGCTGGTACCCAGTCCGCCCACTGTGTAAGGATATATCTTAAGCGACTTTTTTACAAGCTCATTGACGGGCTTCGGATCGTTGTTCTCCAGGAATGAACGGCCAAAATACAACAGACGATTGGTGCGTGACCTCGCTACATAGTAACCTCCTTCAGGCAGAGGACCATCGTATCCCGGTGGCAGGATAAGGTATTTTCCTCCTTCACCCCGGTCAGGTCCCGGCACCCCTGCATCGATAATCCAGCGAAACCACATATCATCGAATGTGCCCAGCGACATGGGAGGAACTTCGACAACCATCGGACCCTTGGAAACATTTACTATTGACATATAGTAAATGACGTCGGCATTGGCCGTCAGAAAAAGAGATTTTGAATCCATCAGATTCGAGAAAATCAAAAATGAATTGTCTTCGACGCCTACGCTTTTAAATCCCTCGCCCGCTGCATAGGTTGACGCTCCCTGAAAAGTGTTGAGGAACACATTCTGTGCATGGAGAAAATCCAGGTTATCATATAGTTTCTGCGTGGTGGCCGCACTGGGTGCACCGTCTTTAAATTCCAGTGTGCCGATAGAGGTCGAAACTTTATCAGGAATGGTAAGAGAGGCCGGAATATTATTATTCGATTGTGCGAACAAATGACCGGACAAAACAAAAAACGAAAGGGTTTGAACAATTTGCTTCCATTGCATAAAATAAGGTTGTGGTGATAGAGGAGAGAGTAATCCCCACAAACTTACCGAGGTTATCCGGTGGTAAACGCAAATCAGATTATCCTTTCGTGATTAACGGTTAAATGTGTCCCGGAGTGTTGTCATATTATTACGGGAGATTGGATAGCAGTTAACACTGTTCGTTCACCAATAATTTTTTTAGAAGCATCTATCCTCAGCCAGCATACTCCTCCAATAATTAGTAAAGCAGTCATTAAATATTGCGGGACTTCATAATCATGGGTAAGGTCCACGAGTTTCCCAAATACGATGGACATCAGGAAAGAGCCCGACTGTCCTATGAAGTTCATAAGACCTGTTATGGTACAAACACGGTCACCGCCCACATCAATGCAGGTGGAAAAACAGGTTAATACAATCACCACCAGGCAAAAATCCGCCACTACTAAACAGACCGTAACTGGCAGCTGTTGCATGGCACTGGTGGATACAAAAACCGCAATCACCATAACGGCAAATGAAACGCCTGCCACAAATCTCCGTGCGAACTTATTTCCCTTTTTTATGATCAGCCGGTCGCTGATAATCCCGAATAAGATGGCAGCCAGGATACCAATGGAAAATACAAAGGTGGTTGTGATCTTCATCTGTTGTTCAGAGAAATGTTTTCCTTCCTGCAGATAAGTCGGCAACCACGCACTGAGAAAATAGTTGGCCCACTGAATGGTGAAATAAGAAAGAAACAAAGTCCAAAGCATAGGATTTCCCAAAATCAGTTTCCATGCGAAGGGTTGATCATGTTTTACAAAATTCCGGTTCGCTTCAATCAACACTTTTTCTTCATGTGATATGCCTTTCATTTCAGCAGGGTGATTGCGAAACCAAACCCAGCAAACCCACACCCAGATAAGTCCCAACATTCCGTTTACGTAAAATGGAGCACGCCATCCATAAGCCGCAGCCAGGGGAACAACAATCAACGGTGCCAGCGCAGCTCCTGTCGGCGCTCCCATACCCAGCCAGGACATGCCCCTGGAAGTCTCCGTTCTCGGAACCCAGCGCGATATAACCCCGCAACTATTCGGGTAAGCGCCGGCCTCCCCCATGCCGAACAAAAAACGAACGGCAATCAGGCTGGTGAGACTGTTTACCGCACCTGTCAGCACAGTGAACAAGGACCACCATATCACAATCCTGATCATCACTTTTCGCTGACCCAGCCGGTCACCCAATATACCCGAAGGAATTTCAAACAACGCATAGGCGAGGACGAAGGCACTGAGTACCCATCCAAACTCTGTATTGCTTAAATGAAAGGCCGCTTTTATCCGGACGCCTAAAAGCGAGATGGTTATCCTGTCCAGATAGGTGATCAGGATCAGGAAATACAACAGGATCATTACCCGGTGCCGGTAAGCAAACTTCAGGGATAGGGGCATTAAAAGGGATAATTACCCAATGTAGACTTTTGGTCTTTAATAAAATCTCTTAGCGCATTGTATAAGCAAAAAAGACCCCAAACGGAGTCTTTAAAGATGTAGCGAGGAGCAGACTTGAACTGCCGACCTTCGGGTTATGAATCCGATGCTCTAACCAGCTGAGCTACCTCGCCAGCGGGCTGCAAAATTAATGGTTTGAAGGGAAATTGCTGCATTCCGGACCGGTTTTCATATCCCCAATTTTCAGGCTGAACTCCTCAAAAAAAGGCATGTTCCTACCTTTTGGCAGGTACGGCAAGCGCCGCATTGATATGCCGGATCATCGTCTCCGTCATCCTGGCAAGGTTGAACTCCGGCTTCCATCCCCAGTCCCGTCTGGCTGTACGGTCATCTATCGAAGCCGGCCAGCTGTCCGCTATCTGCTGACGGAAATCCGGGTCGTACTCAATGTCAAAATCCGGAATTAATTTTTTGATCTCTGCCGCAATTTCAGCAGGCGTAAAACTGATCCCCGCCAGGTTATAGGAAGTACGTACCGTAATCTTTGACGAAGGCGCTTCCATGAGCTCGATCGTCGCCCTCACCGCATCGTCCATATACATCATCGGCAGCTTCGTGTCTTCTTCAAGGAAACAATTGTAACTCTCACCCCGGATGGCTGAATGGAAAATTTCAATGGCATAATCGGTCGTGCCGCCTCCGGGTAATGTCTTGTAGCTGATGAGGCCCGGATAACGGATACTGCGCACATCGAGTCCGTAGCGCTGGAAATAATAATAGCACCATTGTTCACCTGAAAGTTTGCTGATCCCGTATACCGTCGACGGCGGCGCATAGGCCTCCTGGGGACAGTTCTCCTTCGGTGCGTCCATGCCAAATGCCGCAATGCTGCTGGGCCAGAAAACCTGTTGAACGCCTTCTTCCCGCGCTACTTCCAGTGTATGCAGCAGACTTTGCATGTTGAGATGCCAGGCCAGCAGGGGATTTTTTTCTCCGGCCGCAGAAAGCATGGCGACCAGCAGGTAGATGGTCTTTACTTCATGACGCCTTACCTGCACCCTCAGGATCTCTTTGTCCATGATATCAAGTGGCAGGAAGGGCCCCGTGCCTTTTAACAGGTCAGCCTCCCGTTTCAGATCGGCCGCGATCACCTGATCCCCGCCGTAACGTTGGCGGAGGGCAAGGGTGAGTTCAGTTCCGATCTGTCCGGATGCTCCGATGACCAGTATCTTATTCAATCAGGCGCGTTTTTGTTGGTTAGGGTCCTTCTTTAGTTCAGTGCAATGGAAAATTTCTGTGTGGCGGGCGGAAGGCATTGCTCATCATTGCACACCATAAATTCTACAGAACCTGAAAAATTGGTTTTCGACTTGCTCTTCAGCTTGACAACCTGCACAAAATCCACTTTGCCATTGAAGTATTTGACATCCACTCCAAAAACCGCTTCGTGTTTCTGAATGAGGTTCCCGTTTTCCTTCACACTACCGTCCAGCGTATACAAAGGATTTTTTACGAAGGTAAATTTAGTGGGAACCGGTCCTCCGTCGGGTGTGTACTGGGAATAGGTATGCCAGGGACTGTTCAGGTCGACATGAAAATGCAGTTCATACACGTTGTCACTGATCTTTTTTGCAGAATATGTCCAGTTGTAAGGCGTTGTCTGCGCCCTGAGGGCTGAAAACAGGATAACCGTCGTCGCGAGAAGTAGAATTCTTTTCATACACAAATGTACAATCCGGTGTTTTGGCCAAAGAAATGCCGGATACAAATAATTCCTAAATATAGAGAGGATGAAACAACTAAACAGGTAGACTAATACCCGTTCGGTAAACAGGAATGACCTTTCGGACAAAGCTGCCTGTGAGTATGTTAGGGAGCATTAAGCTGGCTGTAAAGATGTCAGGGATTATGGTGCCGGAGATAGAAGCAAACACCTATCGCGATCAGGAATGCCACCGTAACGACGTTATTCCAGACCTTAATATTTTTCTGTGAACGCAGGGCGTATTCATGACTGATCATTTCTTCCCTGATCTCCTTTGAATAGCCGCCATTGGCCATAAAGGTTTTGCCCTTGTGGGTAATTTCAATCTCCAGCCCCTTCTTGCCGACGAAACAGCGGATCAGTCCGTCATCAAAAAGGATATTCTGTAAATCGTGCAGCTCTTCGCCAAAAAATTCTTCGTATTGTGCATGAAATCCGGACAGCGGAATCGTGGGCTTTTCTTCAAATTCCTGCATTAAAAGAGAGAGGAGTCCGTCTAATTTTTCGTCCAGGCCAGGGGTCTTGCTCGTTAGCTGCATCGGTTGATCTGTTTAGTCCAATTCTAAAAATATTCATAGGAATGGATCACAGATCGCAGTACCGTCAAAACATTAGCCGAATAATGCTTAAGGGAAGGTGCGGGATAAGGTTTGTCGCTGGCTTAAAAATAGAAATAATTTTAAATAAACAAAATATTTCAGGCCTCCTTTCGTTCGCGGATCCTGAAATAATCTTATTTCCCCAGATTGCTTCGTATGGCGTCCCAATATTCCTTCCCGTAATCCACCAGAATTTCCCCTCCCGCCGGGATATCCCGCTTGGCATCGATATAGACCCTGGTGCCCACGGGCTCGTAGATGGCGTTGTTAATCAGGCCTTTCCTGCGGTTCAACCCCCTCGCATCGTTTGCATAGCGTCCCAGGGCCCGGTTATACGTATAGGCATCCACCACATGGTTACGGTCGATATAAAAAAGATAGCCATTCCTCCCCTCCCGGTGATCGGCCTCCTTCCAGGTGGTCAGCCGGCCCCGGTATTCGATGATCCGGTCGCCTTTACGGATCTTTTTCCGGGTAAAAAGGCCCTTCCCACCCTGCGGGATAGTAGATTTTCTGATGAATAATTGCTTTGATAAGAATGGCATGGGTCGGGAGACTGCAGGAAAAGGGTTAAATAGTTATGCCAGCTATACCCTCATGTGATCGGGAAGCCAGGTCCGGATGGATTGCTTGATGTCGCGGGGAGAAAGATTTTCTTTGACTGCCTTCTCGGTCAGCTCCGCAAGTTCCTCATCCGATGCAAAACGAAGGGCTGCAAGCTGCCGGAAGCTGAGTTTTGATTCAACGGCTTCAAGTCTTTTTCCGGTGATCAGAAAATAACGGAATCTCATTTCGAGCCGCAGGATCCTGTCCTGATTGCCCAGTGCATAATGTTGTCGCATCATGAAAGAAAGCCAGCCCGTGAATCCAAAAAGCACCAGGATGGCCGCCCAGACTTCCCTGTCGATGGTCGTGCTGCGCAGTTGTATGAAGGAAAAAATCATCCCCACCAGGAGCAGCGGGTAAAAAATAAAATGATGAACGGGATAGTACCGCACATGATGGGCGAAATCTTGTCTGCGCATTTTCTTATTTTGATAATGGGATTAAGATTGCTTGTCGGGACCGGGCCTTACAATAAACCGCAAAGACTGGTCTTTGTTCAGATAGGCGATCATCCAGTTGTATAGTGTCTTTACCCTGTTGCGGTAGCTGATAAGAGAAACCAGGTGGACAAACAGCCAGATAAACCAGGCTATAAATCCCCTGAAATGTACATGACCGGGCAGATCAGCCACAGCCCTGTTTCTTCCTATAATGGCAAGGCTTCCGGGATCTTTGAAATGAAAGGGTGTTCTCTCCTTTCCGGATAAAACGGCTTTAAAATTCTTACCAAGCAGCCTGCCCTGTTGTATAGACACCTGGGCCACCTGGGGATGACCATTGGGATATTCTTTTTCATGCAACTGAATGCTCGTATCTCCGATGGCGTATACGTCCTGCAGGCCCTCCACCTGGTTAAAAGGATCGCAAAGCAGGCGCTTACCTTTTCCATAGCTCGTGGCAGGAATGCCTTCAAACTGCATGGCCGTAATGCCAGCCGTCCAGATCAGATTTTTGGAAGGGATCGTTTCTCCTGTCGAAAGCAGAACCATGTCATTCGCAAAGTCACGGACCTGGGTCTTCAGCTTGATGATAACACCCATGCGCGTCAGTGCGGCGTAGGTATCCTCCTGCGACTTCGCGCTCATAGGTGCAAGGAGATGCTCGCCTCCGTCCACCAGGTAAATCTTGGCCCCCGTTCCTTTTAATTCAGGATAGTCCTTCGGAAAACTGTGTACCCGCAGGTCCGCCAGCATACCCGATACTTCCACTCCGGTAGGTCCTCCGCCTGCGACGACAATGGTGACCAGCTTCTTTTTTTCTTCTGGATCCTGGGAAATGGTCGCCGCCTCGATATGCTGCAACAGCGTGTTTCGCATGACCAGCGCGTCATTCACATTTTTCATCGGGATGGCGTTCTTCCTGATGTTTTCCATCCCGAAATAGTTGGACTCCGCACCCGTTGCGATCACGAGCCAGTCGTAGTTCAATTCTCCGTTGCTCAGTATTATTTTGTGGTTCGCAGCATCCACACCCTTCAGTTCGCCCATACGGAAATGGATATTCGGATATTTCCTGAACAACTTGCGAAAGGGATAACTGATGTTGGAATTCTCCAGGAAACCCGTGGCTACCTGGTAAATAAGCGGCGGAAAAAAATTGTAATTGTTCTTATCGACAAAGGTGATCTGAATGTGCGGATCATTCTTCAGTTGCAGTGCGAGATTGACACCTCCGAATCCTCCCCCGACGATCACCAGCTTTTTTGAGACTTCTGTCTTCGCTGACGGACTGACCATAGTGCAAATTTAACCAATCTCCCCCAACCCTCACCGTTAGACAGGCTTAAAACTTGGTGAGGAAGTTTTTGCACAGCACCGTTTTCCCCGGCCTATTTACGCACCGGGCCAAGGGGTAAAACAGTGTATCCGTATACTTCATTGAGCAGGTTGGCAATACCCGTATACATAGCCAGCGCCCCGCAGAGAATGCCTTCAAAGCCTGCCAGACGGGTGATGGAGGCATTTCCGGTGGCATCCCCAATGGCGAGCATGAAAAACAAAACCGTCAGTGTTCCGAATACCAGCTGCAGCGCCACATTGATGCGGAGCGTACCGAAGAAAAGAAGCAGGGTAAACAAACCCCAGAGAACCAGGTAGGCGACCAGTGCATTTCCCGGCGTGGGCGCGATCCATCCCCATTTGGCCATAAAGATCAGGCCTACCAGGGTGAGCCAGAAAAATCCATAGGAAATGAATGCGGTCATCCCGAAACTGTTGTTTTTCCTGTATTCGAGGATGCCTGCGATCACCTGGGCGAGCCCGCCATAGAATAAACCCATGGCCAGGATCATTGAATTCATTTCATAGAGTCCGGCGTTGTGGAGGTTCAGTAAAATGGTGGTCATTCCAAATCCAAAAAGACCCAGCGGTGCGGGGTTGGCCAGGCTGTCCTTAAAGACAACCGGAGAAATTTCGGTAGGCATATGGCGGTTTTAAGCGTTAGTTGCCTACTAAAATAAGATAAAAATCCATTCCGTCATTTCTGCTTTGCAATCAGTTCCCGGCAACCAGTTCACTGAGTTCCAGCCACCTGAACTCCTTGTTCTGCAGGGTATCGCTGATGGAAGAAAACCGCTCGGACAGCTGCTGTATCCGGTCGTAGGAGTTTGTTTCGTTGTGCAGCTCCTCGGTGATCTTATCTTTCTCGCGGTTCAGGTCACTGATTTCTTTTTCCAGCAACTCCAGCTCTTTCTTTTCCTTAAACGTAGGTTTCGGCTTATTACCGGTTGTCGCCTGGGCAGGTTTTTCGGTGGATATTACCTCCACCGGTTTGGATTCTGTTGTTTCGGAAACATCTCTTGTCTTCAGCCATTCCTGATAGAGCCCGTAGTTTCCGGGGAAATCGCGGATCACTCCCTCTCCTTCAAAAACAAAAAGATGTTCCACCATCCGGTCCATAAAATACCTGTCATGCGAAACCATCACGAGACATCCCTTGAAATCTGCCAGAAAATTTTCAAGTACGGCCAGTGTGGGAAGATCAAGGTCATTGGTAGGTTCGTCGAGGATCAGAAAATTGGGATTTCTGAAAAGGATCGACAAAAGTAAAAGCCGTTTTCTTTCTCCTCCGCTCAGCTTCGAGATATAAGTGTACTGTTTGTCGGGTGGAAAAAGAAAGAGCTGAAGGAACTGTGAAGCGCTAAGCGAGCTGCCATCTGCCAGCGGAAAATTTTCGGCTATATTTTTTACATATTCAATCACCCGCATGTCATCCTTTACGGTCAGTCCGGCCTGCGAATAATGTCCGAATACCACGGTTTCTCCAATATTGATTTTACCGCTGTCCGCTTTTTCTATTCCCTGGAGCATATGTAGAAAAGTAGTCTTGCCTGCGCCATTCTTTCCTATCACGCCGATGCGGTCACCGCCTTTGAACGTATAGTCAAACCCCTTAAGAATAACTTTATCGCCGAAACTCTTATATACTTTTTTTAGTTCCGCCACCTTGCCGCCAAGCCGGCTCATCTTCATTTCAAGACTGAGGCGCTGTTCTTCGATGGTTTGTTTTGCTTTGGATTCCACCACGTAAAAAGCATCCTGGCGGCTTTTGGATTTAGTCGTCCTCGCTTTGGGCTGCTTGCGCATCCATTCCAGTTCTTTCCGGTAAAGATTTTTCGCCTTATCAATACTGGCGAGTTCAGATTCTATCCGTGCGGATTTTTTCTCGAGATAATTTTCATAGTCACCGGTATAGGTATACAGGTTACTCCTTTCCATCTCCCATATTTCATTGCAGATATTATCGAGGAAATGACGGTCATGGGAAACGACCAGCAGGGTGATGTTTTGCTGGTTGAGGAAATTCTCCAGCCATTCCACCATCTCTATATCGAGATGGTTGGTGGGTTCATCCATGATCAGAAAGGTTTCCCCTTCTCCGTAACTGATATCGATCAGTGTACGCGCGAGCGCTACCCGTTTGCGCTGGCCGCCGCTGAGCGTATTCACAGGCTGGACGAGATGGTCTATCCGCAGGCGGCTGAAAATCTGTTTCACCTTCGCGTCGAAGTCCCAGGCATTGAGCTGGTCCATTTCCTCAATGCTCTTCATCAGGGCTTCTTCGTCATTCGTTTCGCCCGCCTCCTCAAATGCCTTGATGGCAAGAATTACCGGATTGGGGTGATGAAAGATATTATCCAGTATGGAAAGCGTTTCCTGGAACACCGGCTCCTGTTCAAAAAAAACGGTATTGACGTCTTTGGAAATCCAGAGCTTACCGGAATCAGCTTTCTCCTTTCCGGCAAGGATCTTGAGCAGCGTAGTTTTTCCCGTTCCGTTGCGGGCGATCAGCGCGATTTTGTCGCCGGATTCAATATGAAATGAAATATTATCAAACAGTGGCTGGATTCCGTAAGACTTCCCCAGCCCTTCAGCAGAAACATAGTGCATCGGGCAAAGATAATTCAATTGCTCCGGGCAGGAGGCTGGCTTCTGATCGCGCTGGCCATGAGGCCTGCGACAAAACGATTACCGGCCTCATTGAGATGTACTCCGTCGGCCGTCAGAATCTCTTTTTCTTCGTTTTTCTTATTATGTTCCTGTTCGTAGGCCAGGAATTCCTTTCTCATATCCACGAGGGTAAGCTGTTGGGCCGTCGCAATCTTTCGGATGATATCCGAATACAGGTTCAGGTCACCATCCTGCGGATTGGTACAATCATACTTCTCGCCGATGGTGGCCGGCGTACACAGGATGGTGCGCACATGGGCGGCATGAAATTTTGCCAGCATGGCCAGATAGAATCTTTCAAATTTATCCGCATCCGTTCCGGTTCCCCGTGTCGACTTGTGCCAGACATCATTTACGCCTACCCAGATCACCACCACATCGGGTGACTTGCTCAATACGTCTTCTTCCATACGCAGGTACAGATCATAGACCTTGTTTCCGCTGACTCCGGCTCCGATCAGTTCATAACCGGGCGAAGCCCCGCTGTTGAGCAGACTGTCGTCGATGGCAATGAATCCATGAGGTTTTACAGCGGCTTCTGTTATAGAATCCCCGAAGAAAACGACCCTTGTTTTTTTAAACGGCATAAGAGAAAGGCAACATAGAACAGAAACCAAAATGCTCGTTGAAAATATTCTTTTCATATGAAGGACGAACCCGTCAGGTTAAAGTTAAGGAAGAGACCAGAAACGCCTAATTTTGCCATTCATTTTTTAAAACATCGAATGGCCACTACAAAAATTACTGTAAACGACAACGGGTCGCTGAGAATAGAAGGGGATTTTGAAATTCTGGATAAATCCGGTGCACAATACGGGCTGGCGGGCAGGGAAATCATTTCAATATGCCGCTGTGGCATGTCGAAAAACAAGCCCTTCTGCGACGGCTCACACAAAGGCCATTTCGAGCATCAGGCCATTGCTTTTGACCTCCCTCCAAAGAAAACGGTATAGCCCTGCTTATTTTGTTATGATGGCCGATCCACCCAGGTCGGGTATGGGAAGAAAAGAGATGTTTTGCTCGGAGCAAAACTGCTCTACGGCTTTCCGGGCTCCGGGATAGGCATCGTTGTTGAAATCGTGGATGAAAATATATCCTCCGGCAACCAGTTTGGGGTAAAAAAATATTAGTCCGTTATACAAGGGCTCGAAGAGATCTGCATCAAGACTTACAAATACAAATGAATCGTTGACATCTCTGGCGGACTCCGGAAAAAACCCCTTGACCGCTTTGCATTTATCACGAAACGGCATCCTTTGAAGCACGCTTTCTACCGACGTGTCTGAAAAGTCCTGTTCGCCTGAAGAAAAGTTTTTGGCTGTTTCGGCATTTACATCCCTGGAATCGAAACCCTCGAACGTATCAAAAAGATAAAATAACCGGTCGGAAAAATACTGATTGATGTAACGGGCAAATTTTCCCTTATATACCCCGAGCTCAGCCACATTACCTTTCAGGTTTTTCGCTTTGATCTCGTGGCTGACCAGTTCCAGCGTCGCCAGCCGGACGTAGTCGAAATAATTGCTGTCTATCGATCTGCTGCGTTTTAAATACGCCAGTGAGCTGCTTACAAATATTTTCCTTTTCTGCAGGACTTTACCGAGCGTAAAATTTATGCCTTTCGCAAAAACATCCAGCATATTCCCAATTTCGTGCAAATGTAGACATTGCCCCAGTTTATAAATGGCAATAAGCAATTTTCTGATTCCCGCTTTATCTGACCGGAAGTCTGCAGTTTTTGATTGTAATTCACTCCACTCCAACTGAAAATCTGGCAGAGCTATTTTTCCAACTTTCTATACAGTATAGTATGAAGCAGATATAAGTGAGATATAAGCGAAGAATAAGTGTTACATGAAATCACGCAAAACCTGCTCCGCAGAAGTCAGATTGGCAGTGGCTTTTCCTACTCTATATACTTTGCTTTAAAGCCATAGGGACAATGGCGGCAGCCGCTGCGACAGCAGTATCCTCGGGAGATAAGATAGAACTCTGTAAAGACCCGGTATACATCTTCCTTATAGTAATGCACACCTTCAATAAGATCGCCACCGCGGCCCGGAAAGGGATATTCCTTTTGCTTTGCCACCAGTTCATTCAAAGCCTTCAGGCAATCGGTGCATACGCAGCTGTAAAAAGTCTGCGCTAAAAAAATACGCGTGTCATTGCTGACGGCAACCTTCGAGCAGGCACAGGCCGCTATATTTTCAGGCTGACAGCTGAATTCCTTCTTGCAACGGGGGCATATTTTAACTGATCCGCTCATTGGTATCCTTTGGCCTGCAGCGTAAACAATTCTTCATATTTCCCCTTTCTTTCGATCAGCTCTTCGTGCGTTCCGTTCTCAATAAGCCTGCCCTCCTGCAAAACAAGTATACGGTCTGCCATGCGCACCGTCGAGAAACGGTGCGAGATCAGCACGGCCGTTTTCCCCCTTGTCAGTTCGGCGAAACGCTGAAACACTTCGAATTCCGCGCGTGCATCCAGCGCAGCCGTCGGTTCGTCGAGGATCAGCACCTGGGCATCCCGCATATAGGCCCTGGCCAGTGCTACTTTCTGCCATTCGCCTCCTGAGAGTTCAACTCCCTCCTGGAAACGCTTTCCCAGCATTTGTTCATAACCGGCCGGCAGACGGCTGACGAGTCCCGCCGCCAGGCTTTGTTCCGCAGACCGCTCGATCAGGGGCATGTTCTCCATCTCCGCGATATTCCCCACGGCAATATTGTCTGACACGCGCATCTGGTAACGCAGGTAGTCCTGAAAAATAATACCGATGTTCCTCCGCAGGCTAACGATGTCGTACAAACGCAGGTCAATGCCGTCGAGCAGGATCCTTCCTTCGTTCGGATCATAGAGCCGCGCCAGGAGTTTGACGAGCGTTGTCTTGCCCGCACCGTTCTCTCCCACGAGCGCGATCTTTTCGCCCGGACTCAACACAAAATTTAGATCACGCGCGGCCCATTTATCCGCATGCTGGTAACGGAATCCCACATGCTGGAATTCGAATCCCGTTTTCATAGGCTGTGGAAAAGGAAGCGACTTTTCCTCCGAGCGGATACTCGGCTGGATATCAAAAAACTCAAAATAATCACTCAGATAGATCGCGCCCTGCGATACAGCGGTAAAGCGCGTCAGCACCGATTCCATCAGGGACTTCAGCTGCCTGAAAGATCCGGCAAGAAAAGTAAGCTGTCCGATACTGATCTTTCCCGAAATCGTTTGCCATAGAATGAACACATAAGCTCCATAATATCCAAGGCTTCCCAGAAGTGTAAAACCGGTTCCCCACACAGAACGGCTGATGGCGATCTTTCTGTTACTCTGGTAAAATTTATTGGCGAGCGCTTCGAATTTTCCGATGATAAAATCAGAGAGCCCGAAGATTTTTACTTCCTTGGCCGTTTCATCGCTGGCTCCGATATAACGGAGATAATCCAGCTCCCTTCGTTCGGGCGTCTGGCGACGGCTTAATGCGTAGGTCTGATCGTTGAAATAAGATTCCCCGATGAAAGAAGGCAGAATGGTGATGAATAAAAGCGCGATCAGCCAGGGATTGAAGAGTATCAGGCCTGCCGAAAGAAAGCCCATCGTCACCAGATCCTGCACCTGGCTGAGCACCTGCGAAAGCAACACCGTTCTTCCGGTCGTCTGTTGCCTGGCACGCTCGAGCTTATCATAAAAAACAGCATCTTCGAACTGTTCAAGATCCAGCGTCGCCGCATGCTTCATGATCCGCACAGAACTCAGCTTGCCGAAAAGGTCACCGATCAGGCTGTCGAGCAGCGATATACTTCTACCCAAAACATCGTTGAACAGCGCCAGCAGAAATTCGATACCGATCAGTGTCCAGAGATGATCCGTGGAAGGATGACCCGGATGCCGGTTTAGAAAGATCACTTCATCAATGATCAGCTTGCCGATATATAAAACGGAAACAGGGATGGCCGATCTCAGGAGGCGAAGGCCCGCATTCAATCCGGTCATCCAGGGACTCGATTCCCATATAAGTTTGAAAAAGGCCGGCAGATTCCGCAGCGCATTCAACCGCTCTTTCCAGCCCGGCCTCGATAGATTTTGAGCCATTACACGAGTACGCAAGTTAGCGCAAAATAAAAAATGGATGGCATTAGCATGCAGACACTGATCCCATCAGTTCTACAAACTAAAGCCATCCAGCCTGAAACAGATTACTGTATCGATTTATTTTAATACCGGTTGCGGTCGCGGTTAAATCCGCCACCACCACGGCTGGATCCGCCACGGGATCCACCACCGCCACCACCAGGATTCTTATCTTCAGCTACTTTTACAGTGAGTTTTCTTCCCTGCAGATCGGAACCGTCAAGTGCCTTGATGGCATTCTCCGCTTCTTCATTACTTGAAAATTCAACAAACCCAAAACCACGACTCTTGCGAGTTTCTCTGTCTAAAATAACTTTTGCAGAACCTACTGATCCATAGGGTTCAAACAGTTCCTGCAATTCTTGATCACTTACGGCGAAAGGGAGACCGGCTACAAAGATTTTCATTAAATGCTAATTTATTAGCCGACAAGATACCACATTAGTTTATTTCCCTGACCGGGCAAAGCCACTTTTTTTGCAATTCCTCATTACTGGCTCAGAATAAGGACGTTACAAATTGATTGAGAGTTGAATCTGATCAAAATTCCGACCGTTCCGGAACCCGGAAAGTCTATGCCCCGGGACTCACGGGGATTCGTAGCCTGTACCTCGTACCCACTCCGGGTGAAGAATGAAGTTCAAAAACCGCCTTTATCCGGTTGGCTCTTTTTTGCATGTTCTGGAAACCATGGCCCTTTTTTGCGAATAAAGGATTGAAACCCACTCCGTCATCGGAAAGCTCAAATACAATCTCCCTGTTCTCGCTTATTCCGGTCGTAAGCTGCACGAGGGAAGGCTGACCATGACGCAGGGAATTGCTCATGGCTTCTTTGAAGATCATCATGATATTCCGGTTGTAATTTCCGGGGAGTTTTATTTTTTCAGCCTCACCCAACTGGTTCCGGTAGGTAAAATAAACGCCTGTATCCAGAAAAACGTCGATGCCGAGGCTTTCGAGTCTTTGCCCGATTTCGCGGACGACATCGCTCTCCGGATTAAGTGCCCAGAGGATATCCCTTGTTCCCTGGTAAAGGCCGCTGATATTATCCTTGATCTGCGCGATGATCCTTTTTTCCTCCTCATGCCCGCCGCCCAGCTTGGTCTGCAGAACATCCGTCAGCACCTGGATCCTCGTCAGGCTGTTGCCCACTTCATCGTGAAAATCTTCTGAAGCCGTCTGCCTCACTTTAATATTTTCTTCCCTTTTAACCTCTTCTATCTGACGAAACCGCTTTTCCCTTACCCGTATCCTGATCCATTGAATCCAGAGTATAAGTCCCATGAGCACCACCAGCAGGAGAAGCTTGAAATATAATGTCTGATAGAATGCCGCTTTAATATCGAAAGGAAATTCCACATTGTCTTTTGTATACCCGATTCCGTCCAGCCATGCCCTGGCACGGAATACATAATGGCCAGGTGGAAGTCCGGGGTAGATCACACTGTGATTTGAGGTAAGCGGCGACCAGTTCTTTTCCATCCCTTCCAGCTGGTACTGATAAAGAATTCCGTCACTGTGCTGGTAACTCGGGCAGCGAAATGAAAACATCAGGTGATTCTCCCCGTGTTTCAGTACCAGGTTTTCCGGCACGGCATACCACGCATTTTTTAATCCGGTATAACGTTCTGCAGGAATATCGCCCGACCCGACCTGAATCTGCTGCAGCACGACAGGTGGCAGGTAAACGCTTGTTCTGGAGGTATCCGTGCGGTATTTGAAAAGACCGGAAACCGTTCCTACCCAGAGTATATTGCTGTCGTCATCAAAAACGGCGGCTCCCTGGTTGGATTCCGCGGAAGAGATGTCACCAGGTACAGAAATATTCGAAACCTGCATGGCATCGTTGGTAGTGTCCAGTAAAATTCGGTTAACTCCCCGTCCTGTTCCGAGCCAGATACGCCGGTCTCCGTCGCTGACAGCACTATAAATAAAATCAGAATTCAATCCGTTGCGTGTAGTGAGCTGATGATGCTTTCCGTTTTTCCTGTCGAATAAAATGAAGCCTTTGTTGGCAGTGGCCAGCAGGTAATATTTCCCCATCTGGTTCATCGACATATAGCTTGCCGAACTAAGCAGGGAATCATTGATCTTCCTGTATTCCATATTGTGCGCCACAACATAAAGTCCCTGGTCTGTGGAAACCAGCATGGAATCATTTTCAACGGGAAGGATCTTGCTGGCAAAAACATCCAGTACTTTATTGCTGCTGCCGTCTGCGCCGATGCGGACAAGTCCAAAACAACCTGCGAGCCAAAATCCCCCGTCCGGATCGGGATAAACCGAATTGATACATGTTTTCCATTCACCGAAACTGATCTTCTCCCATCCCTGTGGTGAATACTTCATAAATGAACCGCCGCCGGTCAGCACATAAACTTCTCCTTTCCTTCCTTCAAAGATGCCCGCAACGCCGCGGTCTGATTCAGAAGAAAAATGAGCCGCCTGATTCACTTCATTTCCTTCCATGATGAATAGTCCGGATGCCGTGCCGAGAAAGAGTTTTTTCCCGCTTTTCAGCATGGGAAGTATGCCCATACTATGCGCAGCGGAGAACTGATCATAAATTAAAAACTGCTGGTAGGAATAACGGAATACACCGGTCCCATCGGTGCCAAACCAGAGATTTTGTTCATGGTCCTGGAAAATGGCTGATGTACTGCTGCCTTCATATCCGTTTTCCGGATTAAAAGCCGTAAGTGTGGAATCAGCATACTGATACAGGCCATCCTTGCACGTCAGCCAGAGTCTTCCCGATTTATCCCTGTACATATCGCGGATCCGGCCCAGCTGTCCCGGACGAATAAGCTGCCTTATCTCTCCATTCCTGCAATAAAGAAGTTTGTCAAAACAAAGCAGGTATACTCCTTCCTTATCCGCTTCATCAAATACCATTCTCTGCGGAATAAAATATTGTTCGTTTTTGGGAAACGGTACACGCAGTTTCCATCCGTCTTTTTCCAGACGATAAATTCCTCCGTTGACGACAGAAGCCCAGAGATGCCCTTCCGGATCGGTCCGGATGACGGAAATCTTTTCGTACAAACCGGACACAGCCGTATGCAGGGGTTTCTCATTGTGGTCCATACGGTACAGTGAATTACCTGCCTGTACCCAGATGCGATGTTCATTGTCTTCCTGAATACTGCGAACGAGATTACCATTCGGCAATTCTGAAAACCGGATATTCCTGAACGTCCTGCCGTCGAAACGGGAAATACCAAAAGCGGTACCGATCCAGATATTGGATTGATGATCGGCCAGAATGGAATTGGTATAGTTGCTGACCAGGCCGTCCGTTTCGCTGTAGTTGGTAAAAGTTTTCCCGTCAAAACGGGATATCCCTCCCAGGGTACAGAACCATAGATTATCATAGGGATCCTGGGTGATCGCCAGTACCTGTGACTGGATCAGGCCCTGCTGCACATTATAATTCTGGAAATGGAATTTCTGGGCATCCGCCGCCACCGGTATAAGGAAGAGGATGCAAAACCAGTATCCGGTTTGTCTTAATATAAATCGCATGATCAGAGTCAGGGAGCCGTTCATGTAATATCGCGCAAGCTCCAAAATCAATCCAATAATTTCGCCCCTGCAGGGAGGAGTTCTGAATAAATCCCCCATCCGGGGTGAGTTCCTTGTTCCGGAAAACATGGAAATTTATACAATATTCCAACAACATGGAGGAAACAACTGCACGGATCGTAATTGTAGAAGATGATAAAGTTATCCGCGAGGGTTACCGCTTTCTGATCGGCGAGAAACAGGGATACCAGGTGGTAAATACCTACTCTACTGCCGAACAGGCTATAAAAAAACTCACTGAAGATAACCCCGACCTTGTCATGCTCGATGTAGGCCTGCCGGGCATTTCAGGCATTGAAGCCATCCCCAGGATTAAAGCGATTCTTCCGCATGTCCTGATTCTGATCTGTACCGTACACGATTCAGAAGAAATTATTTTCCGCGCACTCACGAACGGCGCTTCAGGTTACCTTACTAAAAACAGTTCGGCTGTGAAGATCATGGAATCCATTCGGGAGATCATGCAGGGAGGTGCTTCCATGAGTGCCAATGTGGCCCAGCTGGTCATTCGTTCATTTCAGAGAAATTCACACTCACCGCTCTCACGAAGGGAAACGCAGGTGCTGGAAGAAATCGCGAAGGGAAAAAACCGCAGGGTGATTGCTGATGAATTGTTTATTGACAACGAAACCGTGAAGAGTCACATTAAGAATATTTATGCAAAGCTGAATGTGCATTCCAAAGCAGATGCCATTCGTACCGCAAGGGAGAATAAGCTGATATAAATAAAAAAGCAGGTGGTGGAAACCACCCGCGGTCACATGAGAAAATAAAACTAGTATTGGGAGACCCCTATCGGAGATTCCAAAATATCGTCAAATAACGGGCCTGAAGATTCATTGCTGCCCTGTGTTATCCATTTTTTAAAATCCTGCATTCTCACCTGGTTGATAAAAACCCTTTCCTTAGGGGCGGGATGCAACTCCACCTCTATCCTGCCCGCCACACATAATTTAAACTTTTTTACCGATTCTATGTGCACCAGGTATTTTTTATTTATCCGGTAAAAATCTGCCGGATCGAGTGCACCGGTCAGGTCCCTCAGGGATTTGGTGATTAAGTACTTCATTCCCTGAAACCGGTCCACCATGTAACAGGTCTTGTTTTCCAGGTAGAAATAGGCGATGTCGCCTGTTTTAAATAAAACATACTCATTGGCTTTTCGGATGATGATCCTCCGGTATTGATTAGTCTGGTTCATAAATTCCGCCTTTGAATACTTTTTAAAATTAGAGCGGAACCATCAGGAAAATAAATTACCCGTCAAAATGCCGTCAGGTGGGGGATAAAATAAGTGAAGGGGTTAACCAGGGAGCGCAAAATTCGGCTGACGGGGGATGTCTTTACGTTCAAAATGAGCTTAAAAAACCAGGTTAACGCCTTCGCGGCGCAGATTCAGGATGTAAAACTGTTTGAACGGTAAATCAGTAGGCTCAGCGGATCAGGAAGCATATAAAAGAAAAAACCCCCAAGGATTATTCAGGGGCTTTTCTTAGAACTTGAATTTAAAGTTTTCGACAGGACGGTAAATCAAGCTGGTTTTTTCAGGGATATTCGGTTGTTCAGTGGTATTGGATAATCAAATGTAGATGTTGCGGGCAAGCCACCCAAGAGCACTTACACTCAATTTCCATTCGTAAATCTACGATAGACCCTGCCGGTCTTTTACTGCAGATGGGCACGAAGCATCCAGGCAGTCTTCTCATGCTTTTCCATCAGACCGGTGACAAAGTCGCTGGTTCCGGCATCCTTATGAGCCTCATCAAATTCTTTCACGTTCGAACGGATGAATTCAATGATGCTTTCATGATCACCCAGCAGGTTTTTGATCAGATCGAGACTGTTGTTCTTTCCCTTCAATTGTTCCGTGAGATGGGTTAGACGCAAAAAATCTTTAAGCGTGGCCGGCGCGTAGTGGCCCAGCTGACGGATGCGTTCTGCCACGGAGTCTATAAGTTCGGCTGCATCCTTGTATAACTCTTCAAAATACAGGTGAACGGAATGAAAATCGGGGCCCTCCAGGTTCCAGTGGGCATTCAGGGTCTTGGTATACAGCACAAATTCATCTGCCAGTAATTTTCCCAGCTGTTCTGATACTGTCTTTCTGTTAGCTTCTGAAATACCGATGCTTGTCTTCATACAAAAAATTGATTGTTAAGTATTCATGGAAAAACGAAAAACCAAGCGCAAAGTTCAGGGGTCCTGAAGGTAATGTGAAATTAATTTTTCCCCTCCGTACAAGTATGGAAAGAATTTTGCAGAAATTCGTTGATGAGGCAGGCCGCTAAACCCTTTAATATGGAAGAAAATCCGGATATACCAGTGTATAGTGATATAGAAGCCGTTTTTAAAACAAGGAAAAATTCGGAGGAGAAAGTGCAGCTGCTGGCTTCCTGCACGCTCAACGGGAAAACAGGTCGCAGTGTGTGGATTGAAGTGCCCACCGCCCTGTACAATGGTTACAAGGGAAAAGTGCGCATCATTGAATTCAATGTAAAAAACGGCTTGCTCGAGGTAACCAAGGTTCAGAAAGCCTGAACCCGTCCATAAAAGGAATTATTACCCGGGCTTAGGGCTGGAGCTTGTCAATCTTTGCTGCCAGCGCGCGGTCTTTTTCAGTAACGATATCACCTGCATCGTGCGTGGACAGCCAGATTTCCACCTGGTTGTACACATTTGTCCACTTGGGATGGTGATTCATTTTTTCCGCTTCCAGCGCCACCCTCGTCATAAAGGCGAAAGCTTCTGAAAAGTTGGCAAATTTAAATTGCCTGTACAGGCTGTTATCTTTTTGCTCCCACATATTATATAAATCTCCAGTAACTGTATACTTCATCAAAATGGATATTGGTATCCGGCCAGTGATCCATGTCAAAGCCCGGCGCCTTTTCCAACACTTCACGGCTTTGATCAAAAATGAATCGCTTTTCGCCCGGATCCAGTTTCAGGAGCCTGAAAGGCACGGCGAAATATTTTATGCCAATCGTCAGGAAGCCTCCGAAACCTATTACCATATAATCAATGGTGCCTGTTTGCAGATCCAGCATGATTTCCCTTACCTCACCAAGATGTTCTCCTTTGGGGTTTACCACTTTATCACCGACTATCGAAGAAGCGGTCAGATAGCGGCCTCTTTTGTTGGGAAGGAGCTCTCCCTGGTTCTCACCGGTCAGATTCGCACGTTGAAACTGGCTTTCTTTATCGCTGGTTGAGTCTGCCATAAATCGTTGAGTTTAATTAAAAAGGAGAAAATCATGCCATCCGGCATGAATTTCGTACAATAATGGGAGGATTATTCCACAGAATAGAAAAAATGTCAGGAAAGGTTTTCTTTTTATTTGTAGCTATTCATAGGAATATTATTTATTTTCGCACCGTAAGTAGTTGATCCTTACGTATTAAAGGGCACCCTGGGCAGTCAAAACCATGGTTTAACGAATTGTCAGGAGCCCAATTTAGAAATTGGTATATGACTTGTTTATCTAATTATGGTTTTTCATAGGATATTGGATTTTAAAATGGGCTGGATTTCTATCCTGGCCCTTTTTTTATTTTATTAACCATTCAATTCTAAAAAATGAGGAAGATCGTATTCGCATTCGTATCTGTTTTCAGTCTGGCTTTCATTCAAACATCATTCGCTCAGTCAAAATCCTCCAAAGGGCCTACCACGCCCATGCAGGTCGGCAGTACTTTTTTAAATATTGGTGTCGGGCCGGGCGGAGACTATAAAGGTCACGGTTACGGAACCCCGTTTGGTGTAAAAGCTGCCGTCGAATTTGGACTCTGGCAGGCAGGACCGGGCGTGGTCACACTGGGAGGTGAATTAGGAGGCAATGTGGTGAACAGTTCCAATTACTATGGTAATAATCATTCAGTGAGTTCGGGCAACTTCATTATTGCAGCCCGCGCCGCCTGGCATTATGGATGGGATGTGCCGGGCCTGGATACCTACGGCGGCGTTTCCGCGGGTGTAGGCTTTAACCACTATACTTATTACAACAACAACGACGACGAAGTGACGACGACTGATCCCTTCCCCTATTTCGGAGTATTTGCGGGCGCGTCGTATTTTATCTCACCGACTTTTGGGTTTAATGCTGAATTTGGCTACGACATTACCGTCTTTCAGGTAGGAGTCGTATTCAAACTGCAATAAGACACCCCCGTTCGAACCAGAAAAGAATTCTAAGGAAGAATCCTTATAAAAAAAAGGGCCTACAGGGCCCTTTTCCATTGCTAAACCAAAACTACCAATACTAAATCATTGACATTTTATTTTTATTTACCAAACACAAACTCACTAACATTTTATTTTTCAAATTGAACTACCCCTGTTTTACTGGTACCCGGGATTCTGTTTCAGGTATACCACACCGGTAGAATTTTCCGCGTCTATTTCATTTTGCGGAATGGCAAAAAACTCATTGGTGCCCTTTGTAAAATGTGCCGTGTTGTTTACCAGATAGAAAGAACTTCGGTTCCTTTCGACTGCCACGTAACTATTCAGTGTATTCGCCATGGATCCTGTACCATTATCCCATCTTGACAAATCAAAAAAGCGTTGTCCTTCCATGGCCAGTTCCAGCCTTCTTTCAAACTTAATAGCTTCCATGGCACTGTCCTTTCCCATAGTAGCAAAAGCGCCCGGCGGATACTGGCCAACCTTATATTTATCTGCCGGCGTCACCTGGGGTGTATACATGCTGGTTGCTCCGTCGTAATTCGAATTCAGATATACAAACCCCTTTGGATTGGCCGCCCTCGCCCGCACCATATTTACATATTCCTGCGCCTGATCAAGACTTCCTATCTGCGCTTCGCATTCCGCATCCCAGAGGAGCACATCGGAATAGCGGCAGAGTGGAACATTATTGGCTGCCACTTCTGCAGCACCCCAGAAAACAGTTTCAGTGGAAGAATAAATGCCCTGCTGACTCTTTGCATAGTTATTTTTCATGGTAACGAACAATCCGTCGTTGGGTACATCGCGGATCCATCCGCTGTCGACAATGCCCCAGTCGAACCAGGGCTTGCCTGGTCTGCCCGCAGTCCAGTCAAGACGTGCATCGACGTTTCCGGTCCAGGGATTTGTCGGATCACTTACGAGGGGTCCGCTGTTATAGCTTCCATTCAAAAAGGGCAGGCCATTACCGTCCGTCTTATAGGCCTGCACCAGGTTCCAGGAAGGATTGTTAAAACCACAACAACCCGGTCCGAAATTATAAGGATGATTGAGTTCATCGCCTGTATTTCCATTACCGCCGTTGGTGGCAGTGGCCGATCCGTCATTGACCGATGTCTGACAGGCGAATACACTTTCCGGGCTGTTTTTTTCAGCAGGATTGAAATTGCTTTGGAATAGAGGGTTGAGCGCATATTTGACCCCGAGCGAAGTGGTTCCGTTTGCGATCACCTGATCCAGTAAAGGTTTTGCACTCGCATAGTCGTCCTGATACATATAAGCCTTGGCCAGAAATGCCATCGCTGCCCATTTATTTACCCTTCCCACATTGGGCTGCGTATTGGGCAAATTATCGACCGCATATTTCAGGTCAGCAACAATCTGCGGCCATATATCGATATACTGTCCATTGGCATAGTTGGGCACATTCAGGTTATTGTTTACATAGGAAACGTTTTCATCCACATAAGGAAAATTGTTCCACATTTTCTTGCCTTCAAAATGATAGAATCCACGAAGGAACCTGGCTTCTGCTGTGTATTCCAGTGTGTCTGCAGGTGTAAGGTCCGGGGCCTGGCGGAGCGTGCGGATGACGTCATTTGCTCTCTGGATACCTGTATACAGAACCACCCATCGCTGATCAAGGTACAGTGTAGTGGTTGCCTGCGCCAAAGACCAGGTGAGCAGCGGTATGGCATCTGGCTGGTCAGAAGGCGATGAACCCTTGTATGAATCGTCTGCGGCTTCGCTGCCGTATACATAATTCGATGCAGCACTTCCGTTGCCAAGATTCTGACCCGGAACGTTTTCACCGGAGAGCAGGACATAGGCTCCGATCAGCAATCCCTGCACGCCGGAATTATTGTTCACATTGGATGCCAGCAGGGATCCCTGCGGCTGCAAATCCAATTGCTTATTACACGCAAATATTAATGCAACCAGCACTACCGATGCGGGCAATATCCATTTAAATAGCTTTTTCATATCTAAGTGATTTTGCAAAATGAACTAATGAATAGTAATATTTACCCCTACGGTGTATGTCTTCTGGTTGTTCGGGTACACCCCGTCATCATAACCAAATACGGTGTTCGTGCCGGGATTCAGTTCCGGGTCAAGGCCTGAATAGTCTGTAACCGTGAAAAGGTTTAATGCCTGCACATATACCCGGAAGTTGTCAAAATGCATCTGCTTCAGTTTATTGGAAACGATGGTATAGCCAACCGTCAGATTCCTGCAGCGGAGAAAGGATCCGTTTTCCATTGTATAGGAATTAAAAGGCCCGGAGTTGCTGAAGTTTGCACTTTTTTCAAGCATCGGAACATTTGTTCCGGGATTGGCAACATGAGCTGTCGGATCTTTATAATTTGTCGGCTGGCCATTGGCATCAATGAGGTATGCCGAGTTAAGCGCCACATTCGTGCTGATCTGGTTGCTGAATCCCTGCGGAAAATCAGTAGAGGCCTTCACATTGTTGATGATGTCGTTCCCCACCTGCGCATATAGAAAAGTATAGAAATCAAAATTTTTATAATTCACAGAAATATTCAACCCCGCACTAAAACTTGGATTCGGATTTCCAAAAAAAGTGCGGTCGTCCCCGTTGATCACTCCGTCATTGTTTACATCCCTGTATTTAAACCGGCCAGGTGCCGCATCCTGTTGGGTGGCAGATCCTTTTATATCGTCATAGCTCTGGAACAGTCCTATGACCTGGTAACCAAAGAAAGCACCCAGCGGTTCTCCGGGTTGAATTCTGGAAGTAACCTGTTGCGCTCCTATTGGCTGATTGATGTAGAGGGTACCCGGCGGAAGGCTTACGACCTTGTTATTGTATGAAGTAAATGTACCGGTGATGTCAAATCTCAGGTCCTTGTTGATTGTGCCGTGATAGGTCAGGGAAGCATCAATACCGGTATTCTGCACGTTTCCTGAATTAAGGAATGGATCAAGCGTGCCGCCATTTGTTCCTGGAACCGCCGGCACGAAGAGCAAACCACTGATCAGTTTCTTATACCAGTCAATCGTGAATTCCACCTTGTTGTTTAGGATACTCGCATCGATACCCACGTCCGTAATGATGTCCTGTTCCCAGGTTGTTTTCGGATTACCGTACTGACTCACATAAAGGCCTGCTGCGGGGGTATGGCTAGTCCCGTTGATATCATAGTACGACTGGTTAATCTGCTGACCGAACAGCGTATAGGCATTGGTTGGATTGATATTGCTGATCGAGCCCAGTTTTCCCCAGCTGCCCCTGATCTTAAGTGAATTAAGCCAGGTGACACTCTGCATGAAAGACTCCTGCGAGAGCATCCATCCCGCAGAAATGGATGGGAAAATTCCATTCCGCTGTTCAGGAACAAAGACCGAGGAATTGTCGCTCCGTAACGTGGCGCTGATATAGTACCGTTGGTCGTAGTTATAGTCTATCCTGCCAAAGACTGAAAATATGGCCAGTTGATAAGGCGTATAAATACCGTTGTTTCCAAGGATGCGTGAATTATTCGTCTGTGTGGAAGCCTGGCCGAAATTCAGCGTCCACAAATTGGGTGAAACGGTCAGGTTACTGGAGTCTGTGATATAATAATTGCCCCTTGTGGCATTGCTTCCCTGTCCCGTATTGTATATATATTCCGTTCCGGCAAGCAGATTTAAACTGTGCTTCCCCATTACGTTCGCATAATTTAACGTGTTCGTCCAGATCAGGCTGGAATTTTGTCCATAGGTTTCTGTATAAAGATTCGCTGCCTGATTGTTTTCTGCATTTTCATAAGGCGTTGTCGCAAAACCATTATAGTAGTAATTGTCAAAAGTGCCTCCGGCGCTTGTCCTGATGTTGAAGTGTTTCAGGAAGTCCACTTCCGCAAAAACATTGCCGACCACCTGGTAGTCAAAATTCTGGTTGTTTGCCTGACGATCCTGAATGGCAACGGGATTGGATGCATTTCCAAGACCCTGCGAAATACCGCCGGCATAGTTTCCGGTAATATCATAAATCGGTAAAATGTTAGGCAACTGGTAGGCAGCGTTGATGGAATTGGTGCTGTTGACGCCCGGTGCGTTCAGATATCCCGGATTGGTTTTATAAAAAATATACGCATTCTCTCCCACGTGGATATGGTCATCGGCGAGACTGAAATTCGTATTGATCCTGACTGCATATCTCTTCAAACTGGTCTCTATCAGTGTGCCTTCCTGGTCAAAGTAGTTAAACGAAAAGAAGTATGATGATTTACCTGTGGCGCCGCTTACAGAAAGGTTGTGATTCTGGATCAGGGCCGGTTTAAAAATGTCGTTAAACCAGTTGTTTCCATTTTGATCTGCAATGGTAATATGATTGGTATACAGGTTGTAGTCCTGCGGGCTCGTGTTGGGCGCACCCGCCGGTGCACCGGTCGGCGTAAGATAATAGGGAACTACGGGCGTTGGGCCGCTCCCATACTGTGGGTCCGTAGCCGTGAGTCCGTCATTAAAAAACTGCGCCCACTTGGCTACTCCGGTCTGGGTGGGATTGGCGAGATCCCAACTTTTACCCAGCGGTTGCTGACTTCCGACAAAACCATCATAGGTTACTCTTACCGCTCCCGTGCCTCTTTTGGTGGTGATCACTATGATTCCATTGGAGCCGCGCACTCCGTATATGGCCGCGCCTCCTGCGTCTTTAAGCACCTGAATGGATTGAATGTCTGCGGAGTTTATATCGTGCATGCTTCCAGGCACTCCGTCTATCAGGATAAGCGGCGCCGAATTACCCGAAGAAGTGATCCCCCGGATATTTACAACCGAATTTCCGCCCGGCGCGCCCGTCGTATTGACGGTTACACCCGAAGCCTGCCCCTGAAGGAGTGCTTCGGTGCTGCCGGAGGGGGTCTTCTTCATGTCGGTGACATTCACAATCGAAATGGCGCCCGTGATATCCTTTTTCTTCTGCGAGGTATACCCGGTCACTACCACTTCATTCAAACCTCCTGCATTATTGACCATTTCTATGTCACCGAGGTTATTGTTTTGGCCGACAGGAATGGTAAGCCTCTCAAATCCCACGGAGGTAATTTCCAGTTGGGCGCTGTTGTTGTTTGGAACCGTAACACTAAATGCGCCGGCGCCATCCGTTTGCGTGGCGACCTTTGTACCTTTTACCGTCACCGTAGCGCCTATAACGGGCTGCTGGCCGGTTTTACTAACTACTCTACCGTTAATTGTTCTTTGGGCAAATGCAACGCATGCGAACAGGAGAAGGAAGGCCAACATGCCATACATCTTTAAGAGCCCTGATAGTTTCTTAGACATAAGCAATCTGTATTTAAGAAATGATGAGAAAGATTTCTGTGTTGAAAAAATTTGATCATAGGCTTGTTCATTTTGATTATTGTTTATCGGAATTACTTACAAAAGCTATTTTCTTATTGTCCGGCGACCAGGAGGGCGCATTCAACGTTCCCTGACCTCCGAATAAATAAGCGAGAACCCTCGGGGCTCCTCCCGATGCCGGCATAAGCCTCAGCATTACGGGCTGGTAGGAAGGATGAGAATTGGGATCTATATCCGTGGGGAAGGAAATGAACACGATCCATTTACCATCGGGCGAAATATGCGGAAACCAATTGTGGTATTCATCGAAAGTGATTTGCTCCTTATTGGAGCCGTCCGGCTTCATGCGCCAGATCTGCATCGTACCGGTAGGATTTGCGTTGTAATAAATGTATTTCCCGTCAGGTGAATATTCCGGGCCGTCCACATGGCCCCTGGTATTGAAGGTCAGCTGCACCTCCTTTCCGCCTTTTATGGGGAGTTTATAGATATTATAAATTCTGCTCCCGCGCTGGGCTACATAACAGAGTTCCGTGTTGTTGGGATTCCATCCATGCCAGTAGGATGGTGTCTGCTCGGTGAGTAACTCGGGCTGACCACCGGCTAGCGGCAGAATATAAACGGAAGATCCGCCGCCCGGCATCCCGTCCCTCGAACTGCTGATGGCCAGCGTCTTTCCATCGAATGAAATGCCATGGTCGTTATTTATTTTAGCTACCGTGCCGGTGTTTAATTTTTCCGGAGTGCCCCCTTCGATCGGTATGGTATACAGGGATCCATGATCGTTGTACAATAATTTCTTTCCATCCGGCATCCAGTTCGGCGCTTCAAATCTTCCTTTGGATTCATAGATCGTTTTACGCCTGCCTTCTGCGATATCAATAATTTCCAGGCGGCTGCCCATCACCTCCTGGGAAGGAGGCTTTACTAACAGGGGATTGGGCTGATAGACATTGTGAACCGGACGGTCGATTCGTACATTCCACACTTTTGCGGAAACCAGGGCGTTCGAGTCGTGTGCACAGATAAAAAGCCCGGCATAAACGGTGTCTTTCATGGGCATCTCATGTGCGCCGACGAATTGAAGCGGTTCACCCGGATTGGCCATTCTCATGATCAGGACCTTGCCCCGCCGCTCTAATTGAATTGTCTGTAGTCCTCTTTTGGCATAAAATATTTCATCTTCCGGATCCCTCATGAAGGCACCACGCATTTCACGCCATTGCAAAACGACAAGCCCGTCAATATGATCACAGGCATTCATGGCTTCGGCATCGGCACTCAGCGATCCCCGGACCGTCCACCCTATCTTTCGATGTCCTACGGCTCCAACGGTATCGCCCGTAAAGGCAAAATCCGCTGTCAGAATAAAATCCCCGGAGATTTGTTTGAAGGTGAAGTGAAACTGGTCTTCATTAAACCAGATATTCGCCCCTGAGCCGGTGATGGTGTAACTCTGGCTGGAGGGATCATAGGTGGACGAGCCTGGGTGTTTCACATATCCGACGTCCTGCTGCCCATCGAAAATACCAACCGCACCGTTTTGGGATATAGCGTCAAATGCAAAAATGGAAAGAAGTAATATGGACAGCGATCTTTTCATGAGCAGCATCGTTTCATCAAATCTATCCTGCTCATACTCCATTCCAATATTTTTAACTACATCAATACCACATCAACCGCAGGAAAAAGCAGAAATCCGCCTTATGCGATACATCTTTAATACATCAGTGCGATACATCGCAGATTTTTTTTTGGAAGAAGCCGGTTAATGGTAAAATCTTTCTCGCCGGAGAACCTGTGAAACTGCGGATAAGGAAAAATCCGACTGCCGGGACCTCCATACTGCAGGGATCACCCGCGGGACTTCCGGGACAATCACTCTACATGCAGGTTCACTTCACGCGAGATCATTCATTCTACATTCGGATCATTCCTTCTCCATGAAGGAATCATCCATTCTGACTGCAGGGATCATTGAATAGTCTGATGAAGCAGAAACTCAGAGAGAAAAGAAAATGATTTTGCCGGAGAATAAAGGCTGGAATAAAAAATATAAAATCCCCCGCTGAATTCAATCAGCATTTCCACCGGGGAAATAAGAACTCATATGATGAAGATGCTTGTCCTGATAGTTTATATAATACCGGTCTTTACTTATCTATAAAATCGATTTGATCATCTTTATCTGTTGGCTGCCGTCATGGCGGATTTGCCTGTGTTGGTTGTTGTCATAACTGAATTGCTGATGAAAGCTACCCGCTTGCTGTCTGGTGACCAGGACGGCGTGTTGATAGTTCCCTGCCCTCCATATAAATAGGCGATGACTTTCGGATTTCCGCCCGCGGCAGGAATGATACGGATATATACATGTTTGTAGGGAGGATGTGAGCCGGGCTGGACTTCCTGTGGGAGAAAGGAAATAAACACGATCCATTTTCCATCCGGAGAAATATGGGCAAACCAGTTATTGAAATCATCACTGGTTACCTGCTCCTGATCCGAGCCGTCGGGTTTCATACGCCATATCTGCATGTTTCCCGAACGGACTGAATTAAAATAGATATATTTTCCGTCGGGCGAATATTCAGGACCATCATCCAGCCCCTTGGTTTCTGTGAGCCGCTGTTCCGGTCCGCCACCGGCAGGGACCCGGTATACGTCAAACTCTCCGTTTCTTTCACCGCAGAAAACCAGCGAAGCGCCGTCCGGCGACCAGCCATGCAGATAGGAAGGACCTTTCGGGGTCACCTGTTTTGGTGTTCCCCCGGCGATGGGAACCGTATAAATGATAGATCCGCCCAACGAGCGGACATTGCTGCTGAGACCAAGCATCTTTCCGTCGAAAGAAATCACGTGGTCATTGTTGTTATTGGTAACCGAACCTGTGGGAATGGGACTAACTTTTTTGGAGGCCAGGTCGTAGTGATACATCAGCCCCTTGTAATCATTAAAAATCAGGGATTTCCCGTCCGTAGTCCAGTTCGGCGCCTGAATGGAATAAGGAACTGTATAAATGATATCTCTTTTACCTGAAGCGACCTCAAGCAATTCCAGGTTGCTACCGAGGGTCATGGGTGTGTTCCCGTCAGCGACTCCGTTGAAAGGAACGACCAGGCGGACATTGCTAAACACGCCCGTCTCCACCACATCGGAGTTATGGGATCCGACAAAAAGCCCGACGTATACTTCATCCCCGAGATCAATATTGGAAATCGTATCGGTATAAAACGGTTCTCCGAATATGGCCGCACGCATAATGTATTGATTGCCCCTTCTTTCCAGTTCAATAATATTTGCCTTGGTGAGCTTTGACTTAATTTCTTCGGTCTGTGCGCCGGCCGTTCTGCGGAACTGAAGGGAGGTTAATCCGTCCCCATGTTCCACCGTATTTACGTGGGGCGAATTGCCATCCAGCGTTTTGCGGACCATCACACCCACTTTGCGATGATAGTCGACCCAGCCGCCGAGAAACTCGGCCCTCGCAGAGATGATGAAGTTTCCCTTCATTTTTTTCCAAACGAATTGAAATTCATCGTGATCGGCCCAGACATTATAACCGGCGCCACTTATAATATACTGGCTGGTTGCCGGGATATAAGTGGCCGATCCGGGCTTCACGTTGGTTCCTATATCTGAATGGCCTTCAAAAATTCCAACCGGACCCTGTTGTGCGATGGCTGTGGAAACGATGATGAGGCATACCAGGACAAGCAAGTTCTTCATGTAAATCGTATTAAATATGAGTGGGAAATCTGGCAGGTGAATATAGATTCGAATATAGCAAACTTCGTTTTTTAACCTACTTCAATACTACTTCAGGGCAAAAAATAAAGAAACCATGGCGGGTGCCACTACATCAACACTACATCAGGACAAATATTTTAAACGGAAAAAATCAACAGCACGCTTTCACAGTCCCCTGCTGAACTTTTTGGCTTCCCTATTCCCTACATTTGTTTTAATTGCCTCCAGATGAAAAGGACTTTCCTTATTTTTCTGATCTCTTGGATGTCTTCTGTGCAGGCCCAGAATCCGATCGGAATTCCGGACATCATAAACTACCATAATAGCAGCTATGCTGCAGGAACGGAAAACAGGGATATTATTGAGGACCAGAATGGTGTCATGTATTTTGCGAATCTTGAAGGCCTCCTGAGTTTTAACGGCTCCTCCTGGAAATTATACTCTCTTCCCAATAAATCGATTGTGCGGTCTGTGGCCATGGGCCGCGATAACCGGATATACATCGGCGGCCAGGACGACCTGGGATACTTCATGCCCGACCGGAACGGGAAACTGTTCTTCACCTCCCTGAAACCCCTGCTGGCCAGAAAAGACTTTTCATTCTCAGATATCTGGAATATTGTCGTCCTCGGAAACGACATTTTTTTCCGTTCAAAGGAAAAAATATTTCAATACAACGGGAATTCAATCACCGTATATCCCGCACTGAGTGAGTGGGCTTTCCTGGGCCTGGCAAATCACACGCTGATTGCACAGGACATCAAAACCGGGTTGATGAAATTTAACAACGGCCTGTGGACCAAATATCTCGAAAACGTGCCCCTTCCGCCGGACTTCATTGTATCCGCCATGTTTTCCTTTGGCACGGACAGCAGTTTTCTGGCGACTATTACTTCCGGACTCTATGTTTTGCACAACGATAAACTTACCCCTTTCAGGTTTGCCGGCTTTAATCCGCTGCAAAACCAGCGCATTCTAACTGCCATACCCGTCACCTCCGACTGGATCGCGATAGGCACCAACCTCAATGGTTGCTACGTGGTAAACAAAAAGGGTGAAGTGATCCAGAATCTCTCCCGTAAAGAAGGACTGCAACTAAACAATATCCTCGCACTTTTTTTAGACAAGGATCATAACCTCTGGCTTGGACTGGATGATGGCATTGACTTTATAGCCTACAACAATTCCATTAAACATATCTATCCCGAAAAATTCAATGAGGGCAAGGGATATACTTCACTGGTTTACCAGAATACCCTCTACCTGGGAACGTCCAACGGCTTTTATAAAGTCCCGCTGAACGGGAAGACGGACCTGAGTTTTGTAGATGGCGACTTCATTCCGCTAACCTATACCAAGGGATCTTCCTGGTCGATCACCAATATCAATGGAGAACTGTTGTTCGGCCACCACGACGGCGCTTATGCACTCCGTGAAGGAAAGGCCGTGCCCCTGAATACGAGTACGGCCACCTATATTTTTATACCCTTTTCCAACGTCCTGCCTTCCCAGCTGCTGCTGGCTGGTAATGAAACGGGACTGAGCATCCTGGAATGGGATAACCATCAGTTTGTTTCCAGAGGAGAAATTCCTGGCTTCAATGAGTATTCCCAGTTCGTTGCCATTGACAACAACAAAACGATCTGGGTCGGCCATCCCTATCGCGGAATCTACCGGGTGGAACAGCACACCGGTCAGCCTGCCATTGTACGGCTTTATACGGATGAACAGGGATTGCCTTCTTCGGTAAAAAATCAGCTTTTCAAGGTTTTAAACAGGATCGTTGTTGCGACGGAGCGCGGGATATACGAGTACAATGTAAAAACTGACCGCTTCGAGCCCTCGGCTTATTTCTCCGAATTCTTCGGCAACAGAAATGTCCGTTATCTGAAAGAAGATGAATCAGGAAACATCTGGTTTGTCGAAGACAAAAACCTGGGGGTGATCGACTTCTCCTGGAAGACTCCGAAAATTATTTACTTCCCGGAACTGAACGACAAGATGGTGAGCGGCTGGGAAAATGTTTATCCCTACAATAGCTCAAATATCCTGGTGGGTTCGGAAAAGGGATTTTATCATATCAATTATGAAGCGTATAAAAAGAACCGCTACGGACTCGATGTCATGATCAGTTCGGTACGGGCTTTCGGGAGCCGGGACAGCCTCCTCTATGGAGGGTATGTGGAACAGATAAATCATCCGCTGGTACAGCCGGAATCCGCCATTCCCAAAGTGATCAGCAGCATGAATTCCCTGCATTTTGAATATTCGGCACCCGTATATGCACAGCAATCGAATGTACAGTACAGCTATTTGCTGAATGGCTTTGACACCTACTGGTCGGGCTGGTCAAAAAAATTTGAAAAAGAATATACCAATCTTCCCCCTGGTCAGTATACGTTCCAGGTCAGGGCAAAAAATAATTTAGGCAATGAATCCTCGGTTAAAGCTTACACTTTCGTGGTGTTACCACCCTGGTACCGGACTACCTGGGCTTATATTGTTTATATCCTTCTTGCCATTGGAATTATCTATCTGATCTTCAGATGGCAGAAAAAGATTTTTAAGGAACAGCAATTAAAATTTGAAGAGGAACAGAAAAGGCTGACCTATCTGCATGAGCTTGAAATAGAGAAATCTGAAAAGGAGATCGTAAAACTTCGAAATGAAAAACTGGAAGCAGAAATTGAATTCAAGAACTCCGAACTCGCATCAACGGCCATGCACCTCGTCCAGAAAGGTGAACTGCTCGGTAATATCAAAGATGAAATGAGCCGGATCAGGAAGAATGCGAACGGCCATGCTCCTCCCGACGAATTCAAAAAAATAATGCGCATCCTGGGCGAGGAAAATAAAATGGACAAGGACTGGGAACAGTTTGCCCAGCATTTTGACCATGTTCACAGTGATTTCCTCCGTACGATTAAATCAGAATTTCCTTCCCTGAGTCCGCATGAGCTGAAGCTTTGTGCTTACCTGCGCATGAACCTGTCCAGTAAGGAAATTGCACAACTCGAAAGTATTTCCGTGCGCGGTGTGGAAATAGGACGTTACCGGTTAAGAAAAAAACTGAAGATCAGCACTGAAACCAACCTCTTTGATTTTCTGCTAACCTTTTCATCCAACGGGAATTCTGGTTTCAAATCCTGACCGGACCTACACCAGGTTACTCCGGATGAACTTATAACTCTGCGTGATACTGTCGATCGGTGATCCTGGACATTTGTCCTGCTCAACAAAGAAATATTTCATCCCCGCCTCAGCCTTGTGCTGGAAAATAGTTTTAAAATCAATTATGCCATTGCCGACTTCGGCAAATGTCTGGCTGGCTTCTTTCGACATATCCTTCACATGCCAGAGAGGGAAGCGGCCCGGGTGCTTCTGAAAGAGTGCGAGTGGGTTTTGTCCGGCTTTCTTCACCCAATAAAGATCCACTTCCATTTTCACGAGGTCCTTGTCTGTTTTTTCAAGAAGAATATCGTATGGGAAAACGCCGTCCTGGACCTGGAATTCAAAATCATGGTTGTGATAACAGAACTGAATGCCCGATTTCTTACATGTTTCTGCCGCCTTGTTGAATATATCGGCGAGTTGTTTGTAATGGTCCACACCACCCCGCTCCTGATCGGATAAATAGGCACAAACCATATACTGGATACCTACAGTCGCCGCGTCATCCACCGCCCGTTGCCAGTCATGGAGAAGGGTTCCGTTAACCACCCCACCGTTCTTGTCAGGCTCCTGTCCCAGCCGGTAATGCCCGCTGGTTGGCATCAGCCCGTTATCTGCCAATACCTTTTTGTAGGTGGCCGCATCCATTCCATAAAACTTAAGGCTTCCCGTATAAGTGGCGTTTTCCACCGAGTTGTATCCGATGGCGGCTACCTTAGCCAGGGTGCCCGTCGGGTCCTTTTCCATCAGATCCCGGACAGTATACAACTGAAGCCCGATAACCGGAGATTTATAAAGTGAAGAAACCGGACCTTTAACAAGCATGGCGGCTGACAAAGCAGAACCCGCTTTGATAAACTCTCTTCTCGATGTCATATTGGTATATTTAGCTGAGCAATCGGTTTGAGCAATAAAAATAGGCTCTTTGCAACAATTTACATTTTTTCTACCCCATCAACACTACGTCACCGGTAAAAAGCTTCCGTCCTTTCCGCTTGACACTACATCAATCCTACTACAACAGGTACAAAAATTGCCGGCATGTCTTCGTGAATTCCAAAAAATGGTAACTTATGGGATTGCTTCCCTTATGAATGGGCTGAAAATACAGTAATATGAAACCATACCTTCTTGTCTTCCTTTGCTTTTGCGTGATGGCGGCGAAAACCCGGGACACCGAAACCAAATATCTGTCAGGCAAAACTGCACAGGTCTCTGCGCAGATTTTCGGGGATCATCCCACCCTGCCGATTGGTTCTCCCGCTCCCGATTTTTCACTACCTGCAACGGACGGGAAGACCTACAGTCTTTCCAGCTTTGCAAAAGCCGATGTGCTCGTAATTGTTTTTACCTGCAACCATTGCCCCACCGCCCAGGCTTATGAAGACCGCATCATTGAACTTACGAGCGACTACGCACCGAAAAATGTGGCCGTCATCGCCATCATGCCCAATGATCCGGCTTCCATAAATCTCGACGAACTGGGTTATACCGATATGGGCGATTCCTTTGAAGAGATGAAGATCCGGGCAAAAGAAAAAAAATTCAATTTTCCCTATCTCTATGACGGTGAAACGGAAAAAACATCCATGGCTTACGGTCCTATAGCGACACCGCATGTTTTCATTTTTGACAAGAACCGCATACTCCGGTACAGCGGAAGAATTGACGATACGGAGAAACCTACAAAGACACCCACACAACGTGATGCGCGGAAGGCCATTGATGAAATCCTGGCCGGTAAGCCGGTAACAGTTCCGAAGACCAAGGTTTTCGGCTGCAGCATCAAGTGGGCGGAAAAAAGCAGCTGGATCGACAACGCGAAGAAAAGCTGGGCCGCCGAACCCGTATCCATCGATACTATCGGCGTAGCCGGACTGAAAGACCTTGTTGCCAACCATTCCGACAAACTCCGGCTGATCAACGTATGGGCCACCTGGTGCGGTCCCTGCGTAGTGGAATTCCCGGAATTTGTTACCATGAACCGCATGTACCGGAAAAGGGATTTTGAGATCATCAGCATCAGCGCGGATGAACTGTCCAAGCAACAGAAAGCCCTGCAGTTCCTGCAAAAAAACGAAGCCTCCTTCAAAAATTATATTTTCTCCGGCGACAGCAAATACCAGCTCATCGAATCAATTGACCCTAACTGGCCCGGCGCGCTTCCCTATACCATGCTCGTCGAACCCGGTGGTAAAGTCGTTTATGCAAAGGAGGGCATCATCGATCCCGCCGAAGTCAAAAAAGCCATCGTCGAAAATAAATCGGTCGGCCGTTACTACTAACCTAATTCGCCGGGGTGCCCAGGAGTTGATAAAGCTCGTCGAGGTTAGGTGAAAGCACAATATCCGTTCTCCGGTTCAGCGTCCTGCCGGCCGGTGTGGAATTTGAAGCCACCGGATCATACTGGCTTTGGCCTGATGCCGTAAGGATGGCCGGATTCACCTGGTATTTACTGACCAGCACACGAACGATCGAAACCGCACGCGCCGTACTAAGCGCCCAGTTGTCGGGATAAATCGGACTGCGGATCGGAATGGAATCCGTATGGCCAACAATATTCACCCTTATATCAGGATTTACAATCAGCACAGCGGCCAGCTTGCCGAGTGCCTGAATGCCTTTTGGATTCACCGTGGCGCTGCCCGAGGGAAAAAGCAGACTTTCCTGGAGGCTCACATACACTTTCCCGTTTTTTATTGATACAGTTAGCTCCTTCGAAGAAAAACCGACAAGCGCATCCGCCATCTTTTTCCTTATATCCTCGATGGCTTTTTTCTGCTGGTTCATCAGACCCTGCAGTTGAATGAGCTGTGCCTGCTGGGCTGCCAGCTGCTCTTTGCTCTTATTCAGCTGTGATGCGGTATTGGCCGCGTCTGTGGAATACTGGCCTGCCTTGAAAGCAAGTTCGCTGACCTGGTTGTTGAGGTTGGTGATCTGGGCCTTCATTTGTCCCACGGAGGTTTCCAGGCTGCTTACTTTATTAGCCAGTTGTGCACTGTCTGCCCGTGCAGCAGCCAGTGCCTGCTGGGATGCTGCAAATTTGCTGTTGGAAACACAACCGCCCAACAGGAGCAGTGCGCCAAGAAGACAGGAAGAAGAAAGGGATTTCATTTTTTTGATATGGTTTGATTAAAAAAACTGAATTACCTCATTTGTTATAGGCGATGATTACCAGAATACGGTATACAAAGCGGCCAGCGTCCCTAAAATGATAACGGAAGCCGCCACAAACCCGGTCGACACACGAAATTCTTCTTTATCTACGATCATTTTATGTTTTTCCGGATGCGCGTCCGGCTTCAAAAGACTGATCGTTACCATGATGACCACGATGATGACAAAGTCGATGGTCATCCGGTCGAGAAAAGGAATATCAGGAAATCGTCCTCCCGTCCAGGAAGGCAGAAATTTCAATACAGTGGAGACCGGTATCGTCAGCAGGCTACCCGTGAGCGCCGCGGCAGGTGTTGTCTTTTTCCAATAAAGACCCAGTAAAAAAATCGCGAGTACACCGGGCGAAATAAATCCTACATACTCCTGTATAAACTGATAGGCCTGATCCAGGTTTCTCAGTGCCGGGGCGATGCAGGCTGCGATCGCCATGGAGGCAATCACCACCCATTTCCCTGCTCCTACAAGTTGTTTTTCTGTAGCCTCCCGGTTGAAATATTTCTTATAAATATCGAGTGAAAAAATGGTAGAAATGCTGTTGGCTTTGCCGGCAAGGGAAGCCACCACGGCCGCAGTCAGGGCGGCAAATGCCACGCCCTTAAGACCCGCAGGCAGGAGATTCATCAGCGTCGGATAGGCATGATCGGGCTTTACGATTCCTTCCGGCATCATTTCCTTCTGAAATAATCCGTTTTGATGGAGGACAAACATGGTGATGCCCGGCAGTACGGCGATCACGGGAATCAGCAGCTTGAGAAAAGCGGCGAACAGAATGCCGCTTCGGGCCGTTTTGAGATTGGCGCCCAGAGCGCGCTGAATGATATACTGGTTACAGCCCCAGTACGCAAGATTGTTGATCCACATACCGCCGATAACGACCGAAAGTCCAGGCAGGTCTTTGTAGTAAGGATGTCCCTGGTGGAAGATCATATGAAAATGATCCGGCGCTTCCTTTCGTAAAATAGAAAGGCCTTTTAAAACGTTACGTCCAAATCCAAAATGCTCCGACAGCAGGGTAAGCGCCAGGTAGGTGGTAACGAGACCGCCGACGATCAGCACGAGCACCTGTATCACATCTGTGTAGCCAATCACTTTCATCCCGCCCAGTGTGACAATAATGGAAAATACCGTGAGTCCCGCGATGCTCCATCCAAACGGAATCTCTGATATGGATGTGATAGCCAGCGCACCCAGGTAGATGATCGACGTCAGGTTGACAAATACGTACACCAGCAGCCAGAATACAGCCATGAGCGTGCTTACTTCGGGGCTGTACCGTTTGGCCAGAAACTGCGGCATCGTCACGATCTTATTGCGGAGATAGACGGGAAGAATAAAGACAGCCACGATGATAAGCGTGGCCGCAGCCATCCACTCGTAAGTGGAGATTGCAAGCCCCAGCGCAAATCCGGATCCGGACATGCCGATAAAATGTTCTGCAGAAATATTTGACGCGATCAACGAGGCACCAATGGCCCACCAGGTGAGAGATCCCTCTGCCAGGAAAAAATCCTTCGAGTCAGTAACGGCCGATTTCTTCTTATGATATATATAATACCCGTAGAGGGAGACTGCGATAAAATATACGATAAAGACAAGGTAGTCTGCCGTCTGTAGTTTATGCACTGGGAAATGTTCTCCGGTTACTGGTCAGTCTAAAATTTAAGGGTGGCGGGAAGATATCTGGCCACGAGGTCCTCGTAATAAGGCTTCAACTCCTTCCAGTCCGGCGGTACAGGACTCTTGGAATAAAGGTCATATGGATTGAAAAGCTTTACCCATTTGAGCATTTCCCTGTCGTGATCGTCCAGCAGGTAATCGTAAGCTCCTTCACGATGCCAGGCATAAAAAGAGTGATACCGCAGCATATATAATCCGGATTCAGGCATGGAATCCTTAAGCATCTGATAAATGTATTCGTCATGGCCCCAGGACATAGTCACATTGCGGAGGCCGCAGTTTTTGGAATAAACGCCGAGGGTGGAATTGAGCGCCGGATTCGTGGAATCAGGATTGAGGGAAAAGAATTCCGGATAAACCACTTTATCGGAATGGGCACAGCCTACAGGAAAAGTATCACCGACCACCGCCCACTGTGGTTCACCAAACAGGCAAAGCACTTTTCCCATATCATGCATAAGGCCGACCAGCACCATCCAGTCAGGATGGCCGTCTCTGCGAATGGCTTCGGAGGTCTGCAGCAGATGTTGAAACTGATCCAGGTCAGTATCCGGGTCTGAATCGTCTACCAGCTGGTTGAGAAATTCGAAAGCGTCCCAGACGGGCATTTCCTTTTTTGCGAACTGCAGGTATTCACTGCGTTTTGCCTGCACAAAATCATAGGTCTGGTATGTATGGTTCAGGCGATAAAATTCCCGTACGGTATCCCTTGCCGGTGCTTCGTAATTTCTGAATTCCTCTTTCGTTTTTGTATTTTCCTCTTCGGGATAACGTTTCAATACGTCTTCTTCCCATTCATCGAGGCTGGCAAGCGGGGAAATTTCTGTCGGTGAAAAATTCTTCCGGGTATTCATGGCAGCAATTTCCTGAATTTACGAATTCTTCCTAAGGCATCAAATATTATTAGCGGAAAAAAGGATTCTATGTAATTTTATTGTCCATCAAAACCATCGGTATGAAAAAAATGCTTGCACTTGTATTCCTGTCCGGTTTCCTTACCGTCCATGCACAAAAACACAAGCTCACCCAGCTCTGGGCCACGGATCAGGTGGTGGCCACCCCGGAGTCGGTGCTGCCCGACAACAAAACCAAAATGATCTACATTTCCCTGATAGATGGTGATCCCTGGGGTGCGGATGGCAAGGGAGGTGTGGCGAAGCTTTCTCTGGATGGAAAAAATTATGATTCCATGTGGGTTACCGGGATGAACGCTCCGAAAGGACTTGCCATTTCGGGCAACAGGCTCTATGCCGCGGATATCACCAACGTGGTTGTGATTGAAATCTCCAAGGGAAAAATTGAAAAACAAATCCTTATCGAGGGATCGAGCGGATTGAATGACATCACTGCGGCAGACGACGGCGTGCTCTATGTCTCCGACTCAAAAGCCAGTCGTATTTTCAGACTGAAGGGCGAAAAATCGGAATTGTACCTCGATAATATTCCTGGCGCCAATGGTGTCAAAGCAGTAAAGAAGGATCTGTATTTCGCCAAGGGGTCGGCCCTGATGAAAGCCGATGAAAAGAAAAATATTACCCAGATCGCGGATGTGGGTCAGGGCATCGATGGAATTGAACCCGTGGGCAATGGAGATTTTCTCGTCACCTCCTGGTCAGGCTATATTTTTTATGTGTATGCCAATGGCACCACGGAACTTCTGCTCGACACGCATGAACAAAAAAAGAATACGGCAGATATCGGCTATGATCCTGTAAACCACATCGTGTATGTGCCTACTTTTTTTGACCGCCGCGTGGTAGCCTATCAGTTGTCCGGATTATAGTCAGGGTTTGACAAACGGAATGCGGAATAACGTTAATGCTTGGATTTAACCGGCTTCTTTTTTACAGGAGCCGGTGCTTCCTGATTGACGACGGACTTAGGGAATTCAGCTACATACACGGCACCATGCCGGAGTCTCCCTTTTCCCTGGTCTTTTGTCCAGATCTGCGTGATCACAAAGTGACGGGAAGGAGACTGACTGAGTCCGCCGCTTTCTTCCTGGAAATAATATACACTGAAGCGGATTTCGGAACCCCTTCCAAAAGTATCCCCGCCTACCAGACCAATGGGCTGACCTGCTTTAACCAGCTGGCCGGGTATGACCATGGCGCTGTTCTTTTTTAATATTCCATACCGGGCAAAGGAGCAGTCTGGCTGCACCAGCTCTATAAAATTTTCTTTGCCAATACTGTTCTGCCCCGCATCGTTACTGGCATCCCTGTCTTCCACGATATTCACAATTCCCTTGCGGGCAGCATAGATCGTGTCGCCCGGCTTCATCTTAAGCCTCAGAACATACCAGTTTGCTGTATCCGAAGGCTTGTCAGGCGACATTTCATATACCTGCGCATCCTTACCGGGAGAGACAGGTAGCAGGTAAGTAAAGTCTGAATTGACTACCGGATGCATACAACCTTTCTGGGTTGCGCTTGAATACTTGAACTGGATGGGATCGTTGGGGTTGATGGGTGAAATGGTAAAAAGGGAATTGTAACCCGGCTTTATTTCGCCGTGGAAGGGAAGCGTCCTGTCCGACCGGAGATTGTCGAACTGAGTGAACCCCAGCTCGAGGATATAATTGCAATAGGCGTAGTTGATACAGGAAAAAACGTAACCGCCCTTTGCGTTGGCCTGATACTTAATTTCTATCACCCGCTGGGAAAAAACAGTTCCTGAAAAAAACAGCAGACTGATAATGAGCAGGCAGATTGTTCTGACCCTCCGCAGGTAAATCATATGTAAAGTAAAAGGAATTCTACATCACCGGCTAAGGTCTGACCTGTAATTTCCAAATCTGCTTTTTACCATCGGCGTTCATACCCCTGACGAAATACGTTCCTGCTGCGAGACCGGGTGGCAGCTGAATGGTAATTTTAGAAATGCCTGCAGTAGGATAAGTCTGCAACATCAGTTTCCTGCCAGTCTGGTCCAGCAGTTCGACCTGCAGGGGTTTATTGCCGGTGAAAACCGCATTGTTTTTCAGGTATACGATTCCGTTAGTGGTCGGGTTGGGATAGAGTTCCATAACCCCCAGCGAGAAATTCACGATCAGCGTATTGGAATAGGTAAATACGCCGGCTTTATCCACCAGTCTGAGCCGGTAATGATTCGCTCCGTCCATCGGGTTCAGGTCCTGATACGTGTAATTTTGTTCAAACTCGGAGTCACCCTGTCCCGGTATGGTGGCAATGACCTGGAAGTTGGTGCTGGGCCCGCTGCGTTCCAGTTCAAAATGATCGAAATTCTTTTCCTTGCCTGTAGCCCATGTCAGCTGGGTATATTCATTATCGATATTGTTGGCGGTGAAATCCACCAGACGAACGGAAAGCGTATCCTGATGTGCTACCACTGTTACATTGTCAAAGACGGCAGTTCCTGCCACCGCATTATTATGAGAGGTATATGCCAGTCCGACATAAGGATGGGATCCGAGGGCAACAGTCACCGAATCGACGACTGACCAGTTGTTGCCATCGGGAGAAATAGAGCCGATATATTTATTGCCATCGCTGGTTAGTTTTACCCAGTAAGGCGGGACAATTCCATAGTTTTTGGTAATGCTGGCGCTGGTATCGTTCTGCTGGGAGCGGTGTTGCAACGAGGGACCGGCACCCGGTGCGACGAGCATGAAAGCATGGGGCGAACCCTTGTCCAGGTTGGCCCGGAACATAACACCCGCCTTTGCCCAGAAATCTGTATTCTCTACAGATGCCACCCTGGCGATAATGTCTACGTTGCTGCCCGGTACAGTCTGAAACACACTGTGAAATCCATCATTTCCAAACCAAATGTCCTCGCCTGATGCTTTCAAGGTAAAAGTCCCATTGTCATAGCATTCGTCGCCTGCAATATAAGTATAGCCAATGTCGGCACCAGTCCATGGTTGGGGAAGCGGGTTTGGACACTGTGAGGCGGGAGGTGGATTCAGTCCATACACCACGAGATAATTCGAAAACGTGGGTACATACAGTTTTCCGTTTGCCACGGTCATAGAAGCGAATTTAGCAAGACGTCCTACAGAATCACGCAGGGCTTTCATGTTACTATTCCAGAGCTCACGGGAGACATCAGTGGCGTCAAAAGCCTGTACGATGGCAGGAACGACATTGTGATTGGCGTTACCCTGTATGGGATGAACGGCCCATATAATCCCTGTACCCGGTGTGGACCCGTTTGAAGAAATCGTGAGGATACCTCCGGGCATACCTCCGGGAAGTGTCGTGTTGCCCAGCTTCTTATTTAGGGTATCGAAGCGAAGCGTACTTCTGTCGAAAGGAAACTGTTTAAGAAAGCCTTCCTCTGCCCAGCAATAGATATATTCTTTGCCATTGTTATCCTTAAAATATACCGGAGTACCGTGGATATGATTGGTTCCCCAGGTCTTCACATTGATGTCGAGCATCTGGAGCACATTGGCATTGGTGCTATTTGTTTTTCCCATATTGGTATTGTCGATGAGGTAGAGATAACTCTCCTTACTACCGGAAAGGGAAAGATTGGTATTGGGGATCAGCATGACACCGTCTGATCCATAATCGAGGTCCTGGTCATTGAGGTATTGATAGTCATTCGGCGTGAAAAAGTCAGTCATTTTCAACTGACCGGTGGTATTAGACAACTTAATAAGGCTTTCACCCCGGTTTACCGGATCATTGGGATCGAGTGTGAATTCATTTCCTGTTGTTCCATTTCCCGTAGTGAAGTAAAAATTACCGTCATCATCCACAGCAAGGCCCTGGCCGCTCATCCAGATTCCTGCCCTGTGTCCGTTTGGCGTGGCATTGTAAACATATTTTTGAGCAAGCGTCAGGGCATCATATCCTATCACCCATCCGTGGTAAGGGTCCATATCACAATGAGATGACCATGCTATATATACCACACCCTGGTAAAGGGTAAGTGCGGGTCGCTGATTCTGGGTTTGCTGATTAAATGTTACAACAGCGCCGTCTCCATCATCCGCGATGCCCGGATAAGTTGCCGTGATATATACCGGAGGCAGCTTATCGGCACCTGTTTTCAGGTCTAAAGCATGAAGGTATTGCACATAGACGGTCGGCACGGCCTTGGTTGCACTTCTTGCGACTACATAGATTGTATTGGTATTGGTGTCGATCGCCGGCGTACCGACAATACCGATATTGTGGGTAAAGTCCACATAAACCCCTTCACAGGCACCGGCCATGTCTGTATTCAGCAAAGGCCTGTATGCATTCGTTCCGTCCGGATTATAGGTAAGGTTAACTTGCCAGTAGGGTGTGGATGCAGCGGCATCGTCCGCATCATACGCATAGATAGAGTTATTAACGGTAGTGACTATTACTACGTTGTGAATGCCACCTCCGACAGACACATTGTTTACAATAAGAGGCTGCGAATAGGTCTGGTCATCCACTGCACGGGTAAACAACTTTCCAAAATTTCCTCCGCTGACATTGGCCTGAGTAAGCTGGGTTTCGTTGGGATCCCAACCCGTTCTTTTCAGATCGTTGTGTTGAACGACCATGCTCTGACCCGAAGAAAATAAATAAGTAAAAATGCACGTGAAGACACAAAGTATCCTATGGACACTTCCTTGTGAGGGTGTTCGGAATTTCGTGACTATCATTTTGAAAAACTGAGTTGGCCGTTATAAATATATAGACTTATTCGGATTTTTTGGCCTGTTTCAATAGAATATGTTCGGATCTAATAGTCTAAAAATGAGACTCTAACAAGGTTTAACTTCCGTTATAGTTTAAAAAGCTCCGATTCAAGGGAATATAAGCTGACAGAATAAAAAACGTATAACCCTGCTCTTTGGTTGTCTAAACACGGTTTTCTTGTTAACTGACACGAAAATTAAGTTATTTTGCCGCGGCCAGACCCATTATATTATGAACAAGATTTTCGTACCACTGATTGCTATCTGCATATTTTGTGCCTGTAAAAAAACCAATGCCCCCGCTCCTCCTGACCCTACGGCGCAGGACACCCTGAACAACTGGGTCCTGGCTTCCAGCCCGGCTACCGTGCTGCAGGATGTCCGTTTCATTGATAACCAGAATGGTTTCGCTACAGACGGTTCAAAGATCTTAAAAAGTACGGACGGAGGTTCCAGCTGGACCACGGCTTTCACTTCAACCTCCACTTCACTTTACAATATTCAGTTCATTGATCCTCAGCATGGGTATGTGCAGGGCGCCACCCAGCTGAATAGCACGTCAGACAGCGGAGCAACCTGGGTTTCCAGACCTCTCCCCATTCAGGGCGGACTCCAGTTTCAATTTATAGACCCCCAGAGAGGCTATATTATGGATTATAACAAGGGGCTTTACAGGACCCTTGATTCCGGTAATCACTGGACCCTGATACAGGGAATCACCTATAATTTTGAACTCCTGACCTTCTATTTTATGGACAGCCTGAAGGGATACGAAATGTTCAATAGTGACTTCAACAGTACGTCCAATGGAGGGGTATCGTTCAACCTGGTCGCCTCCGCCGCCATCAAGACGGTTACCCAGGGATACTTTAAAATGCATTTCCCCGACTCGCTTCACGGATTCTGCGGAACCGTGGAAGGTCTTGTAAGAACGACGGACGGAGGTAAGACCTGGACCAATGTACTTTCGACGGTTACCGGCTATATGATTCCCTATTTTTTTGACAGCCTGAACGGATATTGCCTCTACGACTCCAGCATATACAAAACAACCGACGGAGGACAGCACTGGAGCCTCAGTTGCAGGATCGGCAAGAGCGGATTTTCCGGGATGTCCTTTCTGGACCTGAATAACGGCTGGGCCAGCACCTTCGACGGCCGGGTATTTAAACTGTCCCAATAGCCGGAATTCATAATTACCTAACACAGGCTTCATACCGGGATCATCTGGGTGTTGTTTTTTTACAAAACCATTATCGATTCCCTGTATGAGGTACATGCTTAAATTTTTCAATCACGCAGTAATCCGGATCTTCCTGAACCGGCTGTCTGCCTTTTACCCGGCGTTTAAGTATTATAAGATCCACTAGGATTTTATAAAAATCATCCGGATGAAAATTCTGTACGCCATTCAGGGCACAGGAAACGGGCATCTGAGCCGGGCCCGTGATATCATCCCCATTTTACAAAAAAAAGGAGACCTCGATATCCTCATCAGCGGCACGCAGGCAGACGTGGAACTTCCCTATCCCGTTAAATACCGTTTGCGGGGACTTTGTTTCATCTTCGGCAAAAAGGGGGGCATAGACATCATGGCTACCTACCGCAAAAGCAACCTGAAGAAGTTCCTGAAAGAAATCAGGAACCTGCCCGTTGAAAAGTACGATCTCGTGATCAATGATTTTGAACCCGTAAGTGCCTGGGCATGCAGGAGAAAAAACGTACCCTGTATAGGACTCAGCCATCAGTGTGCCGTAATCCATCGCAGTTCACCCCATCCGCGGAATAAGGACCTCATCGGAAATGCCATTTTGCACCGTTACGCACCGGTATCGAAAGCATTCGGATTCCATTTCAGGGCTTATGCCGATGGTATTTTCACCCCGGTTATCCGAAGTGAAATCCGTTATGCGACAGCTGAAACAAAAAAACATTATACGGTTTACCTGCCGGCATATGGCGATAAGAAAATCATCCGGATGCTCTCTGAAATCCGGCAGGTGGAATGGGAAGTATTCAGCAAGCACAGCCGGAAAGCATACAGAAAAGAAAATATATCCATCCATCCGATAGAAAACAGGGCATTTGTGAAAAGCCTTCTGGGCTGCCAGGGAATTCTTTGCGGTGCGGGGTTTGAAACGCCTGCGGAAGCACTTTTTCTTAAAAAAAAGATCCTGGCGATCCCCATGAAAAGTCAGTATGAGCAGCAATGCAATGCCGCGGCGCTGGAAGACATGGGCGTTCCCATTCTGAAGTCCCTCAAGAAAAAAAATCTCGAAAAAATCAAGCAATGGGTGAACAACCCTCAGTTCATTCCGGTTGATTATCCTGACATCACGGAACAAATTATTGACCAGTTGATTTCAGATGCCGGAAGCAGATCCGGAAAAGAAACCGTGATGAGCGAAAGCGGATTGAAATCTGTCAAATCCATGAAAGAGGAGATGCTTTCCCCCATACTCAAACCCGCTGCTAAATAATGTCACTGACCCGCAGTGAATTTGGAAATGACTTTAACTGGGGAGTATCCACCGCCGCTTACCAGATTGAAGGAGGACATAATGCAGATGGCAAAGGGCTGTCTATCTGGGATGTGTTTTCACGTAAGAAACGAAAGATATATGGCGGGCATCATGGCGAAACGGCCTGCGATTTTTACAGTCGCTATCCGTCGGATATCGCCCTGATGAAGGAAATGCATATTCCGAATTTCCGGTTCTCGATTTCCTGGAGCAGGATTTTTCCGAACGGCATAGGCTCACACAACCCCGCCGGCCTGGATTTCTACGACCGGTTGATTGACGAATGCCTGGAGAATGATATCTGTCCCTGGGTCACTCTTTATCACTGGGACCTTCCCCTGTTTCTGGAAAACAAGGGAGGATGGAATAACAGGGATATCGTTCAGTGGTTCGAATATTATGTGGAGTTCTGCGGCAGGAGGTTTGGAGACCGGGTCCGTCGCTGGATGATCCTCAATGAGCCCATGGTCTTTACAGGAGCCGGATATTTCCTGGGCGTGCATGCACCCGGTAAAAAAGGACTGAACAGTTTCCTTTCCGCCGCCCATCATGCTGCCCTCTGCCAGGCGGCAGGAGGCAGGATCCTCAAAGCTGTGGATCCCGGGTTCTTTGTGGGAACCACTTTTTCTTATTCGCATATAGAACCCTTTCGGCCGCTGGAAAGAGACCGCCTGGCTGCCCGGAAAGCAGACGCCCTGCTGAACCGCTTTTTTCTTGAGCCCCTGCTTGGACTCGGATATCCAACAGGCGACCTGAAAATACTTCGCGAAATAGAAAAATATTTCAAACCTGGCGACGAGGAGCGGCTGGTTTTCCATCCGGATTTTGTCGGACTTCAGAACTACACCCGCGAACTCGTACGCTATGCGCTGCTGATGCCTTTTCTGAAAGTAAAAATTATCAAGGCAGGAAAAAGAAAGGTGGAAAAGACCCAGATGGACTGGGAGGTTTATCCCCCTGCAATCTATGAGGCGCTGTTGAGGCTGGGCAGGTATGAAAAAATCCCGCAGATTATCGTCACGGAAAATGGGGCAGCCTTTGAGGACCTTATGATAAATGGCAGCATAGAGGATCCGAAAAGAATGAATTATCTGCGTGATCACCTGCGGGAAGTTCTCCGGGCAAAGAAGGACGGAGCGCCGGTGAAGGGTTATTTTGTCTGGACCTTTATGGATAATTTCGAATGGGCTGAGGGATACTATCCCAAATTCGGCCTGGTACACGTTGACTTCAAAACACAGGAGAGATTAGTCAAGGCCTCGGGCAAATGGTATGCGCGCTTTCTTGACGACGGGAGCTAAACGGATATCTTTAAGTCCCACCATTTTCTTGCTATCCTGGTCCCAGACTTTGAGTCGCAGGCATTCGTAAATGGCACTTATTTTCAACGATGTCTTCTTGCAAGACTGCAGTTCCTTGATCTGTTTCATCACCTCCGGAAGTCGGTAGAAAGGAATTTTACAATTCAGATGATGGATGTGATGGTATCCGATATTGCCGGTCATCCAGGCCATCACCGGATTCATTTCCATATAGCTGGACGACTCCAGGGCAGCTGATTCATAAGCCCAGTCGTTGTTGTCCTGGAAAGTCACACCTGGAAAATTATGCTGGGCATAAAACAGGTAGGCTCCTACGGCAAAGGCGATCAGAAAGGGAAGGAAAAATACAAAGAACCAGATCTGCCAGCCCAAGAGGATAAACAGGGTTACTGAAAGGCTTACATGGATCACGAGGGCAATCATGGAATCGTAATGTTTCTTCGGATTGCTCACAAAGGAGGCGATGCACATCCCGAAAATAAACATCGAGAAATAACCCAGCGCGATGGTAAGCGGGTGGCGTATGGCCAGGTATTCGAAACGTTCCCGCCTGTTCATTTCCAGATATTTCTTTTTGGTAGCGATGGGAAAGGACCCGATGCTGGCGCTGAATAATTTTGAATTGTGGGTATGGTGATGGTCGTGCGATCTTTTCCAGATGCTGGGAGGCGAGAGTACAAAAATTCCGAATCCTGACATGATCAGATTGGCAAGCCGGGAATGCATGAGAATGGAATGGTGCTGATGATCGTGATAGATGATGAATGTACGGACCATGAGCAATCCGGAAAGTACGCTGAAAAATATTCTGGATATAAGAAAAGGGATGAGCAGGGTCGCGATCATCGACACTACAAGAAACAACATGGTCGAAAGCATATATATCCAGCTCTTCGTCCTGAATTCACGGGCAAACGGTTTGGTAGCGAGTATGAGTTCTTTTCCGCGTAACATAATGTGAAAAAATTATAGAGCCTTCGACGTTATTGTGGCCTCCTGTGTTTCCATCTTCTGTGAGTCCACAACCAGTTTTCGGGCTGATTCCTTATATCAGCCTCCAGTTTCCTGGTATGTAATTCCGTGAGCGAGCCGGTAACTGAATTGCCGCAAGGTAGGTCTATTTGCTCACCAACCACGTTGTAGTATCCTCTTTTAACTCTTCGTATACTAATGTACACTACCGGCTGCCTGACCTTAAGACCAATCTTCTCGATTCCTATAAAAACCGGTGTTTCCTGGTTCATGAATTTCATCCAGTAGGCATTTTCAGGCAGGGGTGTCTGGTCTGCTATAAAAGCCGTAGCGGTTAAATGGCCTCTGTTCCTGATTATTTCCCGCAGCGTATCCTTCATCGCGATCAGCTTCGTCCCGAACCGCGTCCTCATTTTATACATCAGTTTGTTAAAATATTTGTTGGTCAGGGGATGATAAATCACATACAGCTGCGGGCTACAGCAGATGCTAAACGTATTTCCACCCCATTCCCAGTTGCCGAAATGTCCCATGACGATCAGGAACGACTGATTCCGGTCCGCCAGGTCACTAAACAATTTCAATGTTGCCGGGTCGATCCGGCAATGCTTCACCATCTCCTTTTTTGAAATGGTAAGTGTTTTAAAGGTTTCAAGAAAAAGATCGCAGAAATAACGGAAAAACCGCTTTTCTATTTGAATGATCTCCGTAAGTGGCTTCTCCGGAAAGGAATTCAGAAGGTTTTGACGGACCACGCTTCTCCGGTACCGTATGACATGGTACAGAAGGATATAGACGCCATCTGAGAAAAAATACAGGAGCGGAAAGGGCAGAATGGAAAGGAGATAAATAAAGGGAATGCTGAGAAAGTAGACTGCTGCTTGTAATGGTTTTTTCACCGGAAAAAGCCAAAGATATGGCAATAATTCATTGTAGATTGCGTTCACATTTGTTATGAAATTTTCGACTAGATTCAGTGTTTTCCGGGCTTACCTCCTTTTCTCCGTTTTACTGATCGCTGCAGGCTGCAATAAATCCAATCCGCTGGTAACCGACACACCGGCCGATTACTACCCCTTGAAAACGGGAAATTATATCACTTACCGGATGGACTCCCTGAAGTTTACCGCTTCCGGTACCACCGTAACCATCTTCTCCTACCTCGCGAAGGAAGTGGTGGAAGATTCCATAACAGACAATCTCGGCCGCGCGAGTTTCCGCGTCGTGCGATATCTGAATGATACCACCGGAACAGGTGAATGGGTGCCTTCCATCGCCTTTATGGTAACGCCGACATCGTCGGGATCCATTGAAGTGGTCGAGAATAATCTCCGGTTTATCAAAATGGTAAACCCTGTACAGGATGGTTTATTCTGGAAAGGGAATGTATACATCGATACCAAGTCAGACACATCCCAGGTCCCTTACCTGGATGGATGGGATTACGTATACGACAGCACGGGACTGCCCTACAATGTTTTGGCGGGTACCATCCCTGAGGCCGTGGTTGTACATGAAGCGGATGAAGTCACCGGTCTGGGTGACAATACGTTTATCAAAACCATATTCAGTGAAGAAGTGTATGGTAAAAAGATAGGTCCAATCTATCGTCGCTTCCTTTACTCAGTCTATCAGGCGCCCAATGCTGATTTTCCTTCCGGTGCAACGATCGGATATGGACTGACCTTTAATATGGTCGATCATAATTGACGTATCCTTCCGGCTTTGCAATTCCTTCTTTGGAGCCTGACGAATGTTTCCGGCTTTAAAATTTCTGATTTTTTGGAGCTTTACGCACCTTCCGGCTTTAAGTTCCTGCTTTTTACAGCTTGACGAACCTGACCGCATACATGGTGTCTGCATCCTCCTGATAGCCCGTATAAAGCCTTTCCATGACCTTTTTCAGCTGGCCCGTACCGGAAACCACCGAACTGATCCTCTCGTTTTCGTCGGCGAAAACCGAACAGGTGATATAGATCAGGTCTCCGTTCGGCTTTAGCCTGCTGATTACATTGGAGAGGATTTTTTCCTGTCTTTGCCGGTAGGGATCGATAAACCCCGGCTCAAAAAAGTACAGGGCTTCGGGTGTTCGTCCCCAGGTGCCGCTTCCCGAACAGGGAAGGTCTGCGAGGATATAGTTATAGGACTGCCGGGGAAGGTCGTTGGCGTCGGTAAGATCTGCCTGGAACATCTGGTTGGGCTGGACACCGGCTTCCCTGAATCTCACCGAGAGATTTTTAAGAATCGAATCGCGTATATCCGATACCGTTAGTTTGCACTCCGGGAAAAGGTCCTGCAGCAGGATGGCTTTGCCTCCGCTTCCCGAGCAGCAGTCCCAGGCTTCAAATTCTTTTTTCGAATCGGGTTTGAGCACGCCGGCCGTTCGCTGCGAGTTCAGATCCTGGATTACGGCGTCCTGGTTTAAGGCCAGGACGTCATCCAGCCGGACGCCGCTCTCGAGCGCATAGCAGGGAAAGGGAAGGCCGGAATCCGCATCGATGATCTGGAAGCTTAATCCGTTTTCATTCAGTTTTTCCTGTACGGTTGTTTCCTTTCCCGGTCTGACACGAAGAAAAAGCTTTGGCCTGGAAAGAAAAGAGAGGCAAAAATTACGGTGATCGATTCCCTCACTCAGCAGCGCGGCCCATGGAAATATTTGCAGCTCGTCAAATTCCTGGAATTTTGTTTTAACCACCTTCAGTTTGTCTTCCAGTGGCGCGGATCTTACCTGATTCCAGGCAGGGCGGAAATAATCCAGTATGGGTTCCTGTTGGGGATGGGAAAGAAAAAGGCCGGACAGTATCCTTTCTTCCTGCGGAATATTTTTCAGCGCGTGACCAAGCCGGAAATAACTGTACACCATTTCGGAGACCTGCTTTCTGTCACGCGATCCCATCTGGGGGTTCTCGCGGAAAAAATTCTTCAGCCAGCCGGCGAGGGGGGTTTCGCCCTGGTAGGCGTTGAGGATTCGGACAGCATACCGGAGAAGATTATCAAATTTCATGGTGAAATATCGTATCCCGTGGGCCGCAGTCTGAATTTAATTTGAATGAACCCGGAATCAGAATCGGAGTCAAAGTTCCAGCAATGCTTTCACGGGATCCTTACCGAAAAGCAGCAGCTCCGGATTTTCCAGCAGTTCCTTTACCCGAACCAGGAAACTCACGGATTCCCTGCCATCGATAATACGGTGATCATAGCTTACGGCCAGGTACATCATAGGTCGGACAACAACCTGACCATTGACCACCACGGCACGTTCTTCAATCTTGTGCATTCCCAGAATAGCTGATTGGGGGATATTGATGATGGGGGTCGACATCAGGGAGCCGAACACGCCGCCATTGGTAATGGTGAAAGTGCCTCCCTGCATTTCTTCCATACTCAGTTTATTGTCGCGCGCCTTGCCTGCGAGTTCCACTACACTTTTTTCTATCTCCGCCATACTGAGGCTTTCGGCATTGCGGATCACCGGTACGACCAGCCCCTTGGGAGCGGATACGGCTATTGAAATATCACAATAGTCGTGATAGATAATTTCTTCGCCGTCGATATAGGCGTTTACGGCCGGCCATTCCTGCAGCGCATAGCAGCAGGCTTTTGTAAAGAAACTCATGAAGCCGAGATTCACGCCGTGTTTTTCTTTGAATTTGTCTTTGTACAGTGTACGCAGGGCCATGATGCGGCTCATATCCACTTCATTGAACGTGGTGAGCATGGCGGTGGTATTCTTGGCTTCCACCAGCCTGCGTGAAACTGTTTTGCGCAGATTGCTCATCTTCTCTTTCCGGACGTCCCTGCCAAAAAGAGGTTTCCCCGGAATACGTCCGGGGTTGTTAAGCGCTTCCAGCACATCGTGCTTTACGATCTTTCCGTTGGCGCCGGAAGGAACGATGCTTCCGCGGTCGACTTTTTTATCGGTGATGATGGCGGCCGCTACAGGTGTGGCCTTCGATTCCTGGGCCTTCGATTCCTGAGCGGCAGGTTTTTTTTCTGTGGCAGGTGCAGCCGCTTTTTCGGCCACTGGTTTTGCAGCAGCTTCGGCGCTTTTCGCCGGAACGCCATTCCCGGCAACTGCTTTTTCCGCGGGTTTGGCAGCCGTTTCATCAATACTGGCTACCACATCCCCGATCTTCAGGGTATCTCCTTCTTTTCCGATGGTCTTGAGTGCGCCGGCTTTTTCGGCGTTTACTTCAAAAGTGGCTTTTTCGCTTTCCAGTTCGGCTATCACTTCGTCGCGGTCTACATAATCCCCGTCTTTTTTTAACCATTTCACCAGCGTCACTTCGCTGATGGATTCTCCTACAGCCGGGACTTTAATGTCGATCATCTGCTATTTATTTACAAAACGAAGATAAATTATTTCCTATGTAACCGGGATCAAATACTGAAGGCTGTTTGAATGATTTCTGCCTGTTCCTGTGCGTGAACTTTGGCATATCCAGTAGCCGGCGAAGCGCCCGGCTGCCGGCTGATGAATCCATAATTCATGCTCTTCAGGTTCATCTGCAGGTATGAGGCGGCTCCCATGTTGAGTGGTTCTTCCTGTATCCAGAACCAGGTGGCTTTATTGTATTTTTTGTAGAGCGCGTCGAGCTGGGTGACCGGAAGAGGATACAGCTGTTCCATGCGCAGAATGGCGATGTCTTTCCTGTTATCCTTAACCTGGCGTTCAGCCAGTTCGAAATATATCTTTCCGGAACAGAAGAGTACTTTTTTAACCTGCCCGGGTTCTCCCGCGAATTTGTCGTCGATGATTTCGCGGAATCCGCCCTGGGTAAATTCAGAAATCGTGGAATAGGATCCCGGATGCCGCAGGTTGGCCTTGGGAGAAAAGTTGATCAGCGGTTTACGGAAGGGCCAGGCGAGCTGACGCCTCATCGCATGGAAATAATTGGCTGACGTGGTTATGTTGGTCACCACCATATTCAGTTCCGCGCACATTTGCAGAAAACGTTCCATTCTCGCGCTGCTATGTTCCGGACCCTGCCCTTCATATCCATGAGGCAGCAGTACGCCGAGACCACACATACGCTGCCATTTTTGCTCACCCGCGGCAATGAACTGGTCCAGCATGGTCTGCGCCCCATTGGCAAAATCGCCAAACTGGGCTTCCCACAAAACCAGGGCAGTCGGGTTGGCAAGCGCATATCCATATTCAAATCCCAGCACGCCGTATTCACTCAGCAATGAATTATAGATCCTGAATTTCCCTTTTGCGCCGGGTATGCGGCTGAGACGGTTATAGGATTCGTCGGTTTTCTCGTCGCGCAAAACAGCATGACGATGGGAGAAAGTTCCCCGGCGTACATCCTGGCCGCTCATCCGCACGTCTTTACCGTCGAGTAAAATGCTTCCATAAGAAAGCAGTTCTCCGGAAGACCAGTCGAGCTTCTTTTCTTCGTCAAACATTTTCTGTTTATCCTGCAGAAGCTTTTCAATTTTTTTAATCGGGGTGAAATTCTCCGGCCACTCCATCATGGCCTTAAAAATTTTCTTCAGGTCTTCTTCTGAAATGGCGGTTACCGGCGACTGGTCAAAGTCGGAGGTCGTTGCGCGGCGAAGACTTCTCCACCAGTTTTCCGGTTGCTGATATGTATAAGGCAGTGGTTTTTGTTTCACCTCATCCAGGCGTTCCTGAAGGTCATTCCAGAATTTCTTTTCCATATCCTTTGCCAGTTCCCTGGCATCGCTCTCGCCGTTCTCGATAAGAAACTGCGTATATACTTCGCGTGGATTGGGATGCTTATCTATAAGCGCATACAGGGCAGGCTGCGTGAATTTCGGGTCGTCGCCTTCGTTGTGTCCATGGCGGCGGTAACATACCATATCAATAAAAATATCTGCATTAAATTCCTGACGGTAACGGGCAGCGATTTCTGCGCATTTCACGGCGGCTTCCGGGTCGTCGCCATTTACGTGAAGCACCGGTGCATGAAGGGCCGCCGCAAGCGAAGTACAATAGTCGGAACTGCGGGCTTCGTCGAAATCCGTTGTGAATCCGATCTGGTTATTGATTACAAAGTGAATGGTGCCACCGGTATTATATCCCTTGAGATCACACATCTGCAATACTTCATACACAATACCCTGACCAGCCACCGAGGCATCGCCATGGATTAGGATCGGAAGAATCTTGTCATAGTCGCTCGCATACAGCACGTCCGCTTTGGCACGGGCGAAGCCCACCACCACGGGATCCACAGCTTCCAGATGAGAAGGATTGGGCATCAGCTTGACGTGTACCGTCTTGTCGGTCGGCGTGGTCAGTTCACTTCCGAATCCAAGATGATACTTCACGTCCCCGCTTCCCATAGTTTGGTCCAGTTTGGCCGTGCCTTCAAATTCGCTGAAAATCTGTTCGTATGTTTTACCCAGTATGTTGGCAAGAATATTCAGTCTTCCGCGATGGGCCATACCCATCACCACTTCCTGTACATCATGTTCAGCTGCCATATTGATCATAGCGTCGAGGGCAGGAATCGTGGTTTCTCCGCCTTCAAGTGAAAATCTTTTTTGACCGATGTATTTGGTGTGAAGAAATTTTTCAAACATAACCCCTTCATTCAGCTTTTCCAGTATGCGCTTTTTCTGGTCAAGGCTGAGCGGTTCGATGAATTTCTTTTCCATTTCGCGCGTAAGCCAGTCAACCTTCACCTGGTCGCTGATATATTTGAATTCTATACCCACGTGCTGGGCATAACATTTCTGCAGATGGCCGAGTATATTGCGCAGGGTTGTTGTACCAAGACCTATAAGGTTACCCGCAAAAAAATTCTTGTCCATATCCTCTTCGGTGAAGCCGAAAAAACCAAGGTCCAGGTTGGCGCCACGGTCCTTCCGCGGACGGATGGGATTGGTCTTGGCAATAAGATGCCCCTTATTGCGGTACCCAAGGATGAGCCGGTAAGCGCCGAGCTCTTTTTTCCAGTCAACACCGTCGGCCGTTTTAAACTGGGGTTCTTTGGTGGCAGGGGCAGTGGCCTGGCCATTGCCGTTCTTTCCCTGACTTACGGCGAAATCGAAACCTTCAAAGAATTTTTTGAACTCAGGGTCAACGCTTTGTGGGTCTTTTACAAAATCCTGATATAAACTTTCTATAAATGAGGGAGAAGAATTTGTGATGAATTGTAAGTCTTTCATAATTGACGTTAATCGCTATACAAATATCGGCAAAAGAAAACTTCCGGAATATTTTTCAATATTTGCCTGTTTTACCTACCTTTGCCGTCCAAAATTCTGAATTCATGGCCAATCATCAGGCAACGAAAAAAGACGTCCGCAAGGCTTCAAAACGCCGTGACAGCAACCGTTATTATGGTAAAACAACCCGGAATGCGATCCGCGACCTGAAGGCCATAAAAGAGGTTAAAGCTGCCGGCGAAAAACTCCCGGAAATAGCGTCCCTGATCGACCGCCTGGCAAAGAAAGGCGTTATCCACAAAAACAAGGCTGCCAACCTCAAGAGTAAACTGACCCGCGGGGTTAATAAGCTGGCTGTCGCCAAGTAGTCCCGTTAACAAATATTTACAGGAGTCCGCCCATGGCGGATTTTTTTTTGCCCGCCGGGAAACAGTTCGGATTTTTTTAGATATCCCTGCTCCAAAAAACCTGCCCCTAAATAAAAAGCATCCGCTAAGAGGCGAATGCTTTTCCGTCTGGTCAATATAAATGCACTCAGGCTTCCTTGCCGTGGCACTGTTTGTATTTCTTTCCGCTTCCGCAGGGACAGGGATCGTTACGACCTACTTTGGGTCCCACTTTAATGGGTTCATTTTTCACCTGTTCGGACGGATCATAGTAGTCGCGGCCTTCATCCACGATGGCGCCGGACCCTGCTCCTGCCCCGACCAGTTCATCCTTTCTCACTTTCATCCGGCTCATATCGGTTTTCTTCTCATGCCCTTCACGTATAGGCGCCTGCTGTTCAACCGGGATGGAACAATGACAAAGAAAACTGACGATTTCCTTGTTCATGTTGTTATCCATTGAGCGGAACATTTCGAATGCTTCCATCTTATAGATAACAAGCGGATCTTTTTGTTCGAGATAAGCAGTCTGCACGCTCTGCTTGAGGTCATCCATGGCGCGCAGATGCTCTTTCCATGTCTCATCGATGATTGAGAGGGTGATTTGTCTTTCCACTGCATTCATCAGTTCGCGTCCGTTGGTGTCCAGGGTCTTCTGAAGTCCCGCCAGCACATTGATCACTTTTTTTCCGTCGGTGAATGGCACTACCACGTTTTCGATATGACGTCCCTGATTGAGCAGAATATTTTTAAACACGGGGATGGCATCTTTTTGTACCTCCGCCATTTTGCGTTCATAATTCGCCGTGCCTTCATTATATAATATACCGGCGAGATCATCCAGGTTATTCTTCATGAACTGGTCTTCGCTGATGGCGGTGTTGACTCCGAAATTAAGGATCACGGCTACTCTGAATCCTTCATAATCCTCTGCATTGCGGTAGCTGTTTACGAGGTTGTCGGCTACGGAATAAAAGGCATTGTCGAGATCAAGGGCAAGGCGTTCTCCAAACAGCGCATGGTTCCTTTTTTTATAGACCACATTCCGCTGCTTGTTCATTACGTCGTCATACTCCAGCAGTCTTTTACGGATACCAAAGTTATTTTCCTCGACTTTCTTTTGTGCTCTTTCGATGCTCTTGGTGACCATGCTGTGCTGGATCACTTCACCTTCCTTGTAGCCCATCTTGTCCATCAACGAGGCGATCCTTTCAGATCCGAACATACGCATCAGGTCATCTTCCAGGGCGGAATAAAACTGGGTGGTACCCGGGTCTCCCTGGCGTCCTGCACGGCCGCGCAGCTGACGGTCCACCCTGCGGCTTTCATGGCGCTCGGTGCCGATAATCGCCAGCCCACCCGCTTCTTTCACTCCGGGGCCCAGCTTAATATCGGTACCACGGCCGGCCATGTTGGTCGCAATCGTTACCGCGCCGGAAAGTCCGGCTTCGGCGACGACCTGCGCTTCACGGGCATGCTGTTTTGCGTTCAGTACATTGTGAGGGATCTTTTTTACCGAAAGCATTTTACTGAGGAGCTCACTGACTTCCACCGAAGTAGTACCTACGAGGGATGGGCGTCCTTCCGTCCGCAACCGCTCAATATCGTCGATTACTGCCTTATATTTTTCCCTCTTGGTCTTATAAACGAGATCCTGTGCGTCCTTGCGGATCACAACCACGTTGGTCGGGATCGTCACCACATCCAGTTTATAGATATCCCAGAGTTCAGCGGCTTCGGTTTCTGCCGTACCCGTCATCCCCGCCAGCTTATGGTACATACGGAAATAGTTCTGCAGGGTAACCGTAGCATAAGTCTGCGTCGCCGCTTCGATCTTCACATTTTCCTTGGCTTCAATCGCCTGGTGAAGCCCATCGCTGTAGCGTCTCCCTTCCAGGATACGGCCGGTTTGTTCATCTACGATTTTAACCTGCCCGTCGAGCACCACATACTCCACGTCTTTATCGAACAGGGTGTAGGCCTTTAACAGCTGCTGTACCGTGTGAATACGGTCAGCCTTGACAGAATATTCATTGAGCAGGGCTTCCTTTTGCTGAAATTTTTCTTCTGCGGTGGCATCGCTTTTTTCAATGTCAGCCAGCTTGATGCCGATATCGGGCAATACGAAGAATTCAGGATCCTCGCCTTCGCGCGTGATGGTATGAATGCCTTTGTCGGTCAGATCGACCGAATTGTTTTTTTCGTCGATACTGAAAAACAGTTCGGCGTCGACCTTGGGCATTTCCTTCTGCTGATCGGCGAGATAATAATTTTCTGATTTCTGCAACCTGACTCTTACACCGGGTTCGCTCAGGAATTTAATGAGCGCGCTGCTTTTCGGAAGCCCGCGGTGTGCACGAACAAGTGCAAGTCCGCCGTCTTTCGGATCGTCATTATTTTCTGCGAATTTCTTTTTGGCTTCGTTAAGGAACTGATTGGCCACTCTCTTCTGTGCTTCCACCAGTCGTTCCACGCGGCTCTTCAACAGGTGGTATTGCTGATCGTCGCCCTTTGCGACAGGACCAGAAATAATGAGCGGGGTCCGCGCATCGTCAATCAACACGCTGTCCACTTCATCCACCATGGCATAGTGGTGCTTGCGTTGCACCATCTCGTCGGGGGAATGCACCATGTTGTCACGCAGGTAGTCAAAACCAAATTCGTTATTGGTACCATAAGTAATGTCGGCCAGATACGCTTTCCTCCGGGCTTCGCTGTTAGGCTCGTGTTTGTCTATGCAGTCGACTGTGATGCCAAGCCATTCGAAAATCGGCCCGTTCCATTCGGAGTCTCTTCGTGCGAGATAATCGTTTACGGTAACGATATGAACGCCTTCACCTGCGAGGGCGTTGAGATAGGCGGGAAGCGTGGAGACAAGCGTCTTTCCTTCACCCGTTGCCATTTCCGCAATTTTACCGCTGTGCAGGACCGCCCCGCCGATCAGCTGCACATCATAGTGCACCATGTTCCAGGTAATTGATCCGCCGGCAGCCGTCCAGCTGTTGCTGTATACTGCCTGGTCGCCTTCGATCTTAACAAAATCCCGGGTCACGCTGAGCAGCTTGTCGTGTTCTGTGGCGGTGGAAACGATGCTGGTGTTTTCCTTAAACCGTCTGGCCGTTTCTTTGACGACGGCAAAGGCTTCGGGAAGCAGTTCATTCAGGATTTCCTCGATCTGTTCATCCCTTTTCTTCTTCTGCGCGTCGATTTCCACATAGAGGGTATCCTTGCCGGTAATATCGTTGAATGGCAGTTCTTCAGCTTTTTTGCCCAGTTCGGCGATGGCCTCGTCAATTTCCCGCAGGTGATCCTTTATCCTCTCCTTGAATTCTCCGGTCTTCGCCCTGAGCTCATCATTTGAAAGTGCGGCATAGGAAGCCACATGATGATTAATCTGCTCCACCTGTGGTAAAATCCCCTTTATATCCTTTTCGGACTTGTTACCACCAAATAACTTAGATATAAAACCTATCATATGAATGAGTTGGGTATAAGTTGAATTTACAGTCAAATATGATGCTACCCCCGTTTCCGGGTCAAATTGACAGTCTGCAAAGTTAGTGAATCAGTGTCCATGACACAGGGCGATTTTCTCCTGGCAGGCGGCCATCTTAACCCCCTAAGCCAAAAAAAATTGGCATTTTGGTTTTCTTGTTAAATATTTTAGTATTTTCGCTAAAACCATTAGCGATGTCCATAGCCGCACAAAATCTCAAATATCTGCGAAAACTCCGGGGATGGACCCAGGAAGAGTTTGCCAATAAGCTGAAAATAAAAAGATCACTGCTTGGTGCCTACGAGGAAGAGCGCGCCGAACCAAGGCTGGAGGTGCTGGAGACCGTAAGCGACATGTTCCGCGTATCCCTGGATGAGCTGCTGCGCAAAAAAATGCAGGATGTTAAGGGAAACAATTACCTCGCCAAGCGCAGGGCCTTGAAAATGTCATCAGTTCCTAACCAGATACAGATGGTTCCCGTCAAAGCGGCGGCTGGTTACCTGGCTGGATACCAGGACCCTGAATTTCTTGATGAACTGAATACATTTACCCTGCCCATGCTTACGCCGGGCAATTACCGTGCTTTTGAAATTGTGGGTGATTCCATGCTGCCAACGCCCAGCGGTTCTGTCATTGTTGCGGAGAAAGTGGAAAACCTGGAGCAGGTGAAGAGCAATATGACTTATATCGTGGTTTCAAGGAATGAGGGTATCGTATATAAACGGGTAATGAAAAACAACAAGCTGAAAAACAAACTCACGCTCATCAGCGACAATACGGTTTTTCAGCCCTATACGGTCAACTCCGAAGATGTATTGGAGATCTGGAAAGCAGAAATGGTCATGAGCAAAGCCAATACCGAGCAACGCTGGGATGTCAATCAGCTCGCCAGCCTCGTGAGCAACCTGCAGGACCAGGTCAGCAGCCTGAAAAGAAAAATGAATTAAGGATCTCTCTGAAAATGCGGGATACTTGTTTTGAACGTCGAACCAATTCGCGGTTAAACTTCAGGTATACACTTATTGCAGGCAGATCAGTTCCCTGTTGACGATCGCATACACCTGCTCGTCTTCCCCGGGTGAGATCAGGGCGACTCCCGTAAACCGGCTGAATGCCGGAAGCACCGCATATTTTTTTCCGAAATAGAAACAGGGGAAACAAAGCGACTGCCTCCCCGATCCGGAAACTCTTATCCCCGGATGCAGGTGGCCTGAGAAAAAATAATCCTTTGGCGTACCGGCCTGGGAGTCGCTGATATCATGAATGAATTGAAAATTCTTTCTCGTCAGACTTTGTGCATTCAGCCCGATACCCGCTTCGCTGTACCATTTCTCTTCAAGGATGTCATGATTACCCTTTACCAGGGAAATGAGGATATCGCCAAGATCGGATTTCCATTTGAGGAATAGCTCCAGTTCCTTATTTGCCCTGCTGTGAAACATATCCCCGACGATGATCATCTCCCGCGGCTGGTAGTAGAGAATCTGGGTTACCAGTCTTTGCAGATCTTCCCTGAAGACGGCTGCAGGTACGGCAATCCCGGATTTTCGGAAGTGACCCGTTTTGCCAAAATGAAGATCAGAAAGGATCAGTGTTTTTTCTTCTTCCCAGAACATGGTCCTGTCGGTGGACAACCAGAACTGGTTATTCCTGAGCTTATGGGAAACGGGTTTCTGCATCCTGACAAAGTTATTTTATTTCACGCGTTTTGGTATGGCTTCCTGGTTAAGTTGCTGCTGCATTTTTTTCACCCTGTCTTCCAGTTTTTCGGATGAAAGATCCTCACGCATACTGTCGACCTTGAGCGGGAAGCAGAAAGGTGTGAGACCTTGCGGGAATCGCAGGACAATCCGGCTTTCGGCGATTCGCCGCAACATCGATCGGAGCCGCTCTTCTTCCATCTGCTGTTCCATCACTTCATGATAAGCCTGGCGGAGCAGAAGATTGTGCGGATCATATTCACTGAACACATTAAAAAGGAGTCCCGCAGAAGATTGCAGGTGGCGTGTCTTTTTGTATTCTCCAGGATAGCCCTGAAAGATGAGCCCCCCGATAACAGCAATATCGCGGAATTTTCTCCTTGCCATTTCCGCACTGTTGACGCTGCGCTGGATATCAGCGCTCAGTCCTTCTTCAGAAAAAAGTTCATACACATTGCTGTCGTCGACAGGGATGGGCTGGTCGCTTAACAGTTCGAACCCATAGTCATTCATGGCAAAAGAAAAACTTATCGGAAGGATACGGCTGATCCTGAACGACAGCAGGGCGGCCATCGCTTCATGCACCAGCCTCCCTTCGAAGGGATAGACAAAAAGATGAAATCCGTCATCTGTTTCTATCTGCTCGATCAGCAATTCATTTTCACGCGGAACATGGGATAATTCCTGTTGCAGCTGAAACAATGGTTTCAAAGACCGGAGTTCAATATCCGTCTGCACCCCTCGCCGCTTCGTATTGTCCAGCACTTCCTCCACTTCATTGAATTTCCGGCGCAGCATCAGACCCAGGTTCGCGGAAAGCGGCATGCGGCCGCCGTTCCAGCTGGGAACAATGGCCTTCTTTGCATTCGACTTACGGACGATGGCGGTCATATCCTTGATCATCACGAATTCGAGTCTTCTTCCCGCGAGCGTGAAGACGTCGCCCGGATTCAGTCTTGAAATAAAGTATTCTTCTATCACACCTATATAACCTCCGCTAAGAAACTTAACCTTCATCATGGCATCACTTACAATGGTGCCGATATGCAGACGGTGCCGCATCGCCATACGGCGGCTGGTAATCCTGTAGACGCCCCCTATAATCTCCACCTTTCTGAATTCATCGTATTGCTGAAGGGCTTCGCCCCCCACGGTGATGAAATGCAAAAGCTGTTGCCATTCTTCGGGTGTGATTTCACGGAAACAATAAGTCGTCCGGATTTCCTCAAAAATCAGGTCGGGATAAAATCCCTCCCCGATGGCAAGGGTTCCAAGATATTGGATGAGCACGTCGAAGCAGAGCACCATGGGCTCGCGGCTTTCAATAAAATTTTCCTTCATTGCCGTTTTCAGGGCCGCGGCTTCGACCAGTTCAAGGGAATGAGTGGGCAGAAAATAGATACGGCTCAGTTCACCGGGCTGGTGGCCGCTGCGTCCTGCGCGCTGGAGAAATCGCGCGACGCCTTTGGGTGAGCCGACCTGGATAACGGTTTCCACGGGGCGGAAGTCAACACCCAGATCCAGCGACGCAGTGCATACGACGGCGCGCAGCTTCCCGGAATGCAGGGCTTCTTCAACCCAGATTCTCAGTTCCATATCGATGGACCCGTGATGCAATGCCACGGCACCCGCGAGGTCCGGCGCATGATTAAGAATTTCCTGATACCATCTTTCGGCCATCCCTCTGGTATTGATAAATATCAGCGTGGTGCGGCTTTTTTCCAGGATGGGTATCACTTTGTCAATCAGCTTCAGCCCGAGATGACCCGCCCAGGGAAATTTTTCAATTTCATCCGGTATCACCGATTCTATTTCGATTCTTTTGTCGATCCGGGCTTTTACAATTACAGGCTTATCCTTTAATTGTGTTTTTAAGGAAGCGTGAAGGACTTCGCCTGCCTGGTCAAGGTTTCCAATGGTAGCGGAGATACCCCATACAGAAAAGAATTCAGGTGAATCTGTCAGCCGGCTTATCCGTGAGATCGCCAGCTCCACCTGTACACCGCGCTTGGATCCAAGCAATTCATGCCATTCATCCACTGCAAGAATTTGCAGGTGACGAAAAATCTCAGGATAGTTTTTTTGTGCCAGCAAAAGGTGCAGACTTTCCGGTGTAATGATCAGCACTTCCGGCATCTGTCTTTTTTGCCTCTCCCTTTCACTGATCTCCGTGTCGCCATTCCGGATTCCTACCTGCCATTGCATGTCCAAACCTTCTATAACCTCCCTCATCGCGCGGCCAATGTCCTTGGCCAGTGCACGCAGCGGAGTTATCCAGAGCAGCCGCAGGTGATTTTTTTTTCTCGTTTTGTACGTATCCGGGTTCTCGTCGATGAAACGGATCAGCGCGCCGATAAAAACAGAAAATGTTTTGCCGCAGCCCGTCGGAGCGTTGACAAGCCCGGAACGCGCATGCAGTATATGCTGCCAGGTATCTTCCTGAAAACTGAATGGCAGGAGGCCCCGGGATTTGAACCATTCTTTTACGATCCGGTAGCCGGGGCTTTTTTCGAGTGCATCGGTACTGTTCAAAACCATTTCATAAGGTTTTGAGATATTCGATGAGTGCTTTTCTTTCGCGGCCGGTCAGCTTGTCGCCATAAGAGTGGCCATAGTTTCCATAGCCCGGCAGGGTTGTATTGTAAACTTCGGTTCCTGAAGGACCATCCGCCGGCCGGTATTTCCATCCCACTTTTTCATAGTCGTATTCGGGATTGTCGAAATCGCGCGACCAGTAAGCCGGTCGTTGTTTGCTGTTCAGCAGGGTCTCCAGATCAGGCACGGAACCATTGTGCAAATAGGGGGCGGTGACCCAGACCCCGTCGAGTGGAGGCGCAATGTATCCGTTGAAAGGTTCCAGCCGCGCCGGATGATCGCCTGACGCAAACCAGGACTTGTTAAACCACTCGATAAACTGGTAACTCTGGTAATTGCTTTTGAAGAGAAAAGAATCTGTCTGAATTTCTGATTCCGGTATCAGCAGATTCGGATATTTTCCTCCTGCGCCATAGTTGCCGTGGCATTTTGAACACTGACGTATAAATATCTGTCCCCCCTGCTTTGCCAGCTGACTGTTTATCCGACCGGGATATTTTGGTGCTTCAAGGGAATAGAGATAAGCCAGCACGTCGTTGAAATGGGCGTCGACCTCCCGCGACTCCGATGTATCGTTCACCGTGAGCAGATTCGAAGCCATCAGGAACCTTCCGAAATCCCCACGGCCAAAGCCATTGTAAAACATCGCATTTTTCTTCTTCAGCATCCACCAGGCCGGGACGTCGGTGGGAATAACTTCATCCGGAATTTCCAACAGCGCGGAGTCGCTCCAGCGAAAAGTCTGTGGATCCCGGTGACTGGCAAGAAGCGCTGCAAGACGGTCGGCAGTATTTACACCTCTCACTTTGGTATACATCTTTCCGCCGATGCCTTTAACCACCCGCAAAAACGGCTCTGCTGCATCATATTTCAGGGGATCAAGATTCTTCAGCATGGCCTCTGCCGTTTCTGCATTTTTCGGATCAAGCTTTTGCCCATGCGAAAAATCGAGTGTGCTGTTGCCCAGCCCGATGATAAGTTTCCCCTCAAAAACCTGGGCATGACATTGCAGGCAGTTTGGCGCCACCACTTTCTCGCCATTCGGTGCATGGACAACCGTATAATCATAAGCAATATCCCTGTTGTCCCCTTCGCGGTTCAGCAGATTGGAGGAATTTTTCCCAAAGCCCATTTTAAAATAAGAAAGAGGTATGCCGCTGCGCAGATAATCTCCCGTCGTCAGATATTCATAACCCGCTTTCGCATTGCCTGACCTTTGTTTCTCCGCTGGAATATAGACAGGATCGAATCCGGTTTTTTCTGCATAGTAGAAAGTGAAGGAATAACAGAACCCCGCCAGAACAAGCAACACGAAAAAAGATTTCATAGGAATAAAATTAATTCATTCATGCCGATCGTCCCTGTGATTCGGATGACCGGAAGAAAACCGGATCGCCATGTGGCCATATGAGCTGGAATTTAACAAACTATTTGCCGTAGATCTTCAGCATCTGCCGCAGATCCGCCAGCGTATTGATCTCATCCGGCTTTTTATCTTTCCTCCAGCGGCTGATTCGCGGAAACCGGAGGGCGACGCCCGATTTATGCCTGCCTGAACCCGCAATACCTTCAAAGGCGATTTCAAATACCAGTTCAGGCTTTACTGTCCGGACAGGACCGAATTTTTCGAGTGAATTTCTTTTTACAAAACTGTCCACTTCATTGAATTCCTGGTCCGTGAGACCTGAATACGCTTTGGCAAAAGTTACCAGCTGGTCTCCGTCGCGGACAGCAAAAGTGTAATCGGTATACAGGTTGCTCCTGCGGCCATGACCTTTTTGCGCATAGACCATCACTGCATCGACCGTCAGCGGTTCAATTTTCCATTTCCACCAGTCACCTCTTTTCCTTCCCGTCTGATAGACGGATTCCTTTCTCTTCAGCATAAGACCTTCGCTGCCTGTTTCCCTGGATTTCGATCGGATCACCGTAAGCTCATCCCATTTTTCAAATGCGATGGAAGGTGAAAGGCGTAGAAAAGGCCTGTGGATTTCCTTTATGAGGGATTCCAGTTTTACCCTCCTTTCCCACTGGGGATGGTCCCTGAAATCTACTCCTTCCCATTCCAGCAGATCATAGGCGATAAATCCGACCGGCGCCTCTGTAAGCTGTTTTTTGGTAATATTTTTTCTGCCTATACGTGTCTGCAGGGCGGCAAATGGCAGGGGGAAAAAATCAATGGCATCAGAAGACGCTTCTGACAGACAGATGATTTCACCGTCAAGTACGGTTCCTTCGGGCAGCAGTTCTTTCAGGGGATGATACTCGGGAAATTTTTCCGTCATGAGTTCCTCCCCGCGGCTCCATACGAACAACTCCCCGCCCCTGCGGATAATTTCTCCCCTGATGCCATCCCATTTCCATTCCACCAGCCATTCCGACGGACTGCCAAGCGTCTCGGGGGATTCTTCAAGAGCGTAAGCCAGATAAAAGGGATAGGGCCTTGAATGGTCCTGTGTGGAGGATTCCTCTCCCAGGATTTCCGAAAAAGAAATCGTTGCCGGATCCCAGTTGCCGCTTATCCGGTGAGCAATGAAAGACGGGTCGCGGCGGGATGTTCTGGCAAGCGCATTAACCACCAGCTGCCGCGAAACGCCGATCCTGAAATTTCCCGTGATCAGTTTATTGAATACAAACATTTCATTCCGGGTCATGCTGTTCCAGGAATTAAAAATGAATATTCGTTTCTCCGCGTCTGCCGCGGAATACAGTGTGATGAGTTGTTCCAGATAATAGCGCAGGGGTTGTGTGTCGGCCGGTGCTGAGTTTTCAGGCACCAGCAGCGAAAGCGTTTCACCGAGATCTCCAACGGTATGGTAGGATTCTTCAAACAACCAGGCCGGAAGGCCCGTGATATCCAGGCAGCATTCCATCAGAAAAGTGGAAGAGACAATCCGTTTGGGACGCCGGCCGCTGAAAATAGCGATCATCCACACTTTGTCAGGATCTTCGGCCTCGTCAAAATATTTTGTAAGCGCATCCAGCTTATCGTTTGTTTTCGTGGCCGCGCCGAGTCTGCTTATCAGTTCCGAAAATCTCCTCATGCTTTTTCATTTTCAACCACCGACAACTGTTTTTCTGTTTCCAGTTCGGCCTCATCCCCAAACTCCGTTTTTACTTCTTCGGCTTCAATCCCCGACTCGTTCAGATAACGGCTGAAGGCTGACTGAAAACCATGGGTGACAAATACTTTTTTGGCACCACTGGCATGAACGGCCGAGACCAGTCCTTTCCAGTCCGCGTGGTCACTCAGGGCAAAGCCGGCGTCGGCATTCCTTCTGCGAAGGTTTCCTCTCACCTGCATCCACCCGCTGCAAATGCCAAGCGAATAGGGATGAAAACGATGTATCCATGGGGAACTTTCAGCGGATGGAGGAGCGATGACGACCGACTGCCTGAAAAAATCCTTCTTCATATCAGGTTCCACCCTCCTGACTTCCGGAAGGCTTAATCCGGAAGAAACAATTGCCTGGTGTGTATTCCAGACTGCACCATGAACATAGATGGGCGTTGTGATCTGATCGATCCCACGCAGCAGGCGTTGCGCTTTGCCCAGGCTGTAGGCTATTAATACTGAATTGTCGCCCTTTTGCTGGTTGGATAAAATCCAGTTCTGTATACTATAAAAAATTTCCTGCTGCGGCTTCCATTCGAAAATCGGAAGTCCAAACGTGGATTCTGTTACGAATACATCGCATCGCACCGCTTCCATTTCACCGCTGATTCCATCAGGTTCGGTTTTATAGTCGCCGCTCACCACCCAGACCTGATTTTCATACTCCACCCGCACCTGGGAAGATCCGGGGATATGGCCTGCCGGATGCAGTGACAGCTTCACACCATGCAGAAAGAGAGTTTCACCCCATTCCAGTGTTTGTACAGAGACATCGCCGAGGCGCAGGAGAAGGATGGGTTTGGTAAGCGGATGGCAGAGATAAGCGGTGCTGCCCGGCCGTGCGTGATCGCTATGGGCATGGGTAATGACAGCCCTTTCCACAGGCTTCCAGGGATCGATATAGAAATCGCCCGCAGCGCAATAAATGCCTTTTTCCGTAAAGCTCAGGAGATTCATCGGGAGAAATAGACTCCCTAATATACTGCAACAACGTTGCCACTCACTTTCTTGATAAACCAGACCTTTTTATTCTCCAGGTACTGAAGCGTAAGCACCTGTGTGCCATTTTCTTTTTGGGTAAATACCGGCTGTATGTCGAAGTCGTTGAAAACCCTGAACTTCTTTTCCCCGATGCTGCCATCCAGACGGCCTTTGTGAAAGACCAGGAGCTGTCCAAAATGCAGAATCGTCTCATACCCACGATAGACCATATCCGAAGGGCGGGAATAAAACCTGTTCCTGTAGTAATTCTGGATCGAGGTCACCAGACTGTCGGCCGGATTTGCATAGAAAGGTGTAGAGTAATAAATTTCCAGATCGGCGAAAGCGGGCGCATTGAAATCATTGATGGCATCCCAGGTCGGCATCCCCATGATCTTAAAGGGATACGTTTTAGCGAGGGGCGAAAGCCGGCTGCATACCGCTTTGGCAAAATTCTCATCGAGACTTCCGACCAGAATGATATTTTTCCTGTTGCTGTCCAGGGCGGGCATCCATGCTGCGGGATCCGCGTTATTGTCCAGCATGATCGTCTTCATTTTAAGCGGCACCGACCGGGTATTTTTTTCTATCGATATAAAATCGCTTTTAAGCCGGTCCTCCTGAGGGCCGCTTTTCTGGAAGTACAGGATATTGGAAGTGGCCCAGTTTCTTTGTATGAATTTATAGATCGCTTCGCAGTGTGTATGAAGGGTCGTGTTAAGGATTACAAATTCGGGATTTGACGTTACGCCGCCATCATTGGGAAAATTGGTATTGATAAATGGTATCTGCAGGTTTCTGGCAGCAGATGCCAGGATACGAAGCTCGGCCACATTCACCTGTCCGATGATAAGCTGCATTTTTTTGAAAGTAGTATCGTCCAGCACCTGTTGCAGGGTCCGGGTGGTGCTTCGGGTATCGTAGACCGTTACATCCAGCGGTTCATTTTTATTCTGAAGGGAGTCCATGGCCAGCGCGAGGCCTTCATAGAATTCAAGCCCGGGATTCAGCCATTTTGGAAAACTCTGGTCGTAGCGATATTTTCCAGCCGCATCGTATGCAGAATCCAGATAGAGCGGCAGGAAGACGGCAATATGATAATGGTTTGAATCCGGGGTCTCCTGTGCGAAGCAGCATTTCGTGCCGCCAAGCCAGGCACTCAGACCAAGGATACCGATAAGACCTGAATTTCTTATTCCCATTCTATGGTTGCGGGTGGTTTACTGCTGATGTCGTACACAACGCGGTTAATGCCCTTTACCTGGTTGATGATATCGCTGGAAACCTGTGCCAGGAAATCATAAGGCAGATGGGCCCAGTCTGCGGTCATTCCGTCCACTGATGTCACTGCCCTGAGGGCCACCGTGTGTTCATAGGTTCGTTCGTCTCCCATGACACCCACACTTTTTACCGGCAGCAGGATGGCGCCAGCCTGCCAGACAACACCGTACAATTTATGATCTTTCAGTGATTGTATAAAGATCTCATCCGCTTTCTGAAGGAGGTTTACTCTTTCTTCACTCACTTCGCCCAGGATGCGGATGGCCAGTCCCGGCCCCGGAAAAGGATGTCGTTGCAGGAGGTCGTCAGGAATTTCCAGCTCTTTGCCGACCCTTCTCACTTCATCCTTGAACAAAAAGCGGAGCGGCTCCACGAGACCGAGTTTCATTTTTTTGGGAAGGCCGCCTACGTTATGATGCGATTTGATTGTCTGCGAAGGTCCGTGCACGGAAAGGCTTTCGATCACGTCGGGATAGATAGTGCCCTGGCCAAGCAATCCGATCCCTTTCATTTTATCTGCTTCCTCAGAAAATATCCTGATGAACAGTTTGCCGATAGCCTTGCGCTTTTCTTCCGGGTCGGTTTTGCCTTTCAGCTTTTTATAAAACTTGTTTTTGGCATCAATGCCTTTCACATTTAAACCGATCCGCTTGTAGGTATCAAGAACCTGTTTGAATTCATTTTTTCTCAGAACCCCGTTGTCCACGAAAAATCCGAAGAGATTTTTGCCGATGGCCCTGTTGATCAGGGTGGCTGCCACAGTGGAATCCACACCTCCGCTGAGCGCCATGATCACTTTCCTGTCGCCTATCGTCTTTTTCAGGTTATCGACGGTATCGCTTATAAAATGAGCCGCCGTCCAGTCCTGACTGCAGCCGCATACATCAACCAGGAAATTGCGAATAATCTTCTTGCCTTCTATGGAATGATACACTTCGGGATGAAACTGGAGGCCGTAGAGGGGATAGCCCTCGCCGTTATTCCGGAAAGCAGCATAGGGGATGGTGTCCGTACTGGCCAGGACATCGAATCCGGCGGGCAGTTCCAGGATCGTGTCGGCATGACTCATCCATACCTGCGAAAGATCACTTACTCCGTGGAGCAGAACATCTTCCCTGACACGGCTCATAAGGGCCCTGCCGTACTCACGCTTGTTGCTGTTGGCAACCCTTCCGCCAAAATCCCTGGCTGTTAACTGTGCGCCATAGCATATGCCGAGGATAGGATAACCCAGGTGCAGGGTTTTGACGGGCACGCCGGGTGCGTTCGGGTCGTTCACGGAAAAGGGAGAACCCGATAAAATAATTCCTTTCAGGGAGGGGTCGGGGGTGATTTTCTGGTGAAAGGGAATGATTTCGCAATACACGTTGGCTTCACGAACGGACCGGGCGATAAGTTGGGTATACTGGGAGCCGAAATCGAGGATGAGGATCTTTTCATTCATGGAGCCGCAAAGATAAAGAAATGATCGCCTTTTCAAGGGCGCGCATGTATTTCAGTTATGCTGTAACCTCGCCCCCGGGACCGGCGTCCAAACCCAAATCTTTTTTTCTTACCAAAGGAATAGCCGAAATTTCGCAACAAATTATCCACCATGAGAAAATACGCTTTTATCGGTTTTATGGCTCTTTTGTTTCTTGTGAGCTGCCGTTTTATGGGCCGGCAGGTCAGGGGCAACGGAGTAGTCAAAACAGAGGAAAAAACCGTCTCGACATTCAATGAAGTGCAGGCGAACGGTGAAATCAGACTGCTGGTATCGCAGGGAGAACTAAAGCCCGTCAGGATTGAATGCGATGAAAACCTTCTTCAATATATTGAGGTTCACCAGGAAGGCAGCCGGTTGGTCATTGAAACCCGGCAGGGTGTAAATATCCACCCTTCGGGTGATCTGAACGTTTATGTGACTTCTCCAAATTACAAAAGCATTGAGGTATCGGGATCCAGCGATATCATTGGACAAAATAAGATTACCAGTGCGGAAAAGGTTGAACTGGGAGCCAGCGGGGCGGGCAATATAGAAATGGACATTGATGCGCCCGCCGTGGATGCCGGCATTTCGGGCAGTGGCTCCATCAAACTCCGGGGCCAGACGCGTGACCTCGATATCGATCTGTCCGGCGCAGGACATGCTTATTGTTTCGATCTTCAGTCTGAAAATACCAAGGTCGGGATCTCAGGTGCCGGCAGCGCCCAGGTTCATGCCAGTGTCTCACTACGGGCGGAAGTCAGCGGAGCCGGCAACGTGACGTATAAAGGCAAACCAACCGTATCGCAGGAGATTTCCGGCGCCGGCAATGTGAGTTCGGCAAATTAAACCCGAAGTTTTTTAAAGGTCTACATATCTGACCCGGATCCAGATATCCCTGTTTCTTCCCTTGTCGTCGGTACAGGAAATTTTCACCGGACCTTCTCCGGGAATAAAAAACTGCCTTGTACCTGCCTGGACAGTTTTGTAATACCGGTTGTTGATGTACCAGAATACACGGGATACATCGTTACCGCTGTGGCAGGTCAGCTGCAGGGGTTCCGGATCCTTTTTACTGATCAGGTATTCAAATCCCTGGATGGGTGAAGTGATCACGGGTCCGCCTTCAATGAAAATCTTTTCGCAGGCAGGATTGTGCAGCGGAATTTTCCGGTAGGCTATCCTGTTATCCTCGTAAAAGCGCTGCATCTCGGGCGGGATGAACGGATATAATTTTTTCCTGTACCCGCTGGCCGGCACACAACTCCGGCAATATGAAATTTTTTCATCCGGAGACACCATCAGCTCGCGGATGTGTTCACAAGTTTTTCCAGAAGATACCCCGGGGATAAAAGGTCCTGTGACAAGACCGGTACAGTGGGGACCGGGAAGAAGTCCCGATTCCGCACAAACCATCCTTCTGTCTATCGTGGCAGGCTGGGAAAACCATGTTTCCCCGTTGTCGTAATCTATTGTATTAAATATCCGGAAGAGAAGCGGCGTGGCGGTGTTGGCGCCACTGAGTCCGGGAACTCCCCTGGCGGAGAAATTTCCACACCATACTCCTACCGTATAGTGTTTATTGTATCCAATGCTCCATGCATCCTTACGCCCGTAGGAGGTGCCGGTTTTCCAGGCAATTTTTGGCAGATGTACCGTGGACTGCCAGTGAAGAGGGAAATCGGGACGGTTTACCTTTGAAAGGATTTCATCGATCATATAAACCGATGCTTCACTCAATATCTTTTGGGGAGCGGTCTCCTGTTCGTTTCGCAGAAAAGAAGGCGGGTAGAAACTGCCCTGATTGGCAAATACCGAAAAAAGTCCTGTAAGTTGTTCCAGACTGGCGCCGCAGCCGCCCAGGATCATGGACAGACCCAGTTTCGCCTGGTCTTTCTTTATGTTTTCAAAACGGCAACGGGCAAGGGCATGGATCAGCTTGTCCTTGCCCAGTGCGTGCAGACTCCTCACCGCCGGAATATTCAGTGAATGATCCAGCGCATATTCCACACTTACGGGTCCTCTGAACTCACGGTCATAATTCTCCGGTGCCCAGCCCTCATAATTAACCGGCACATCGTTTATGATTTCCTTTGGAGTAAGCAGTCCTTCATCCATGCAAAGGGCATAAAGCAGGGGTTTTAGCGTGGACCCCGGTTCCCGGACAGCGGCCGCACCGTTTACCTGTCCGCCATCCAGCGTGTCGTGAAAATCGGCGGAGGCAACATAACTGATGATTTCATGACGCTGATTATCTACGATGATCACGGCCGCATTCTGGATGTTTTTCAACCTTTCAGCACGGGTATAGTCCGACACCAGTTTTTCGATTTTTAGCTGTGTATTGATGTCAATCGCTGTGGACAGTTTCTCCCTGCCTGATTTTTTCAGTTTCCAGCTTAACTGGGGAATGAGCGAAGGCGCGGGATAGCGTTTCGCGGTCAGGGGTTCTGCCAGCGCGTCTTCGATTTCTTTGGAACTAAAGACCCGCTGCTCCTCAAATTTCCTTAACCAGTGATTGCGCACGGCTACAATCCGGTCGTTGTATCGGCCGATAACCAGCGCGTTGGGACGGTTAGGGATGATTGACAGGGTTGCAATTTCTGCCAGGGAAAGGTGGTCCGGATTTTTTCTGAAATAAAAAAGGGAAGCAGCCTTTACTCCCTGAATATTTCCACCATAAGGAACCAGGTTGAGGTAAAGATTAAGGATTTCCTCCTTGGAATATTTCAGCTCCAGCTGCTCAGCACGAAAAATCTCCCAGAGTTTGTTGAGGTAGGTTCTTTTTTTGGGTTCAAGCGCACGGGCTACCTGCATGGTTATGGTTGAGGCGCCGGACCGGATCCTGCCATGCACCAGGTTGCCAAACATGGACTTCACCATGGCCAGTGGATTTACACCCGGATGATAATAAAAATATTTATCCTCTTTATTTAAAATAGTTTTCTTCAACAATGGCGTGAGCTCGCCGGAATCCAGGCGCATTCGCCATTGCTGATCCTTCGTGAGATAACAATGAACGATCTCACCCTGATTGTCCAGGACGATCGTGGAATATTCGATCCGATCCGGAAGGGGAAAGAAAAAGCACAGCAGTCCGAAGGCCAGGATCAGAATCCCGAGTGACCATCCAAGGATCTTTAAAAAACGTTTTCCGGATGTTCGTATCATAGATCAGCTGACCAGTTCACGTGCATTTTCGAGCGCAGCAGCGCTGGGTTTTTCACCCGATAACATTTTCGCGATAGCGAGTATGCGGGATTCGCCTTCGAGTCGTCGTATCCCGCTCTGCATCTGGTCTCCTTTGATTTCTTTATACACAAAAAAATGTTCGTCACCCCTGGCCGCGATCTGCGGCTGGTGCGTGATGCAGATGACCTGCCTCTTTTCAGAAAGTTCCTTAAGCAGGATGCCCACCTGACGGGCCGCTTCACCGGAAATGCCTGAATCAATTTCGTCGAACAACAGCGTGGGCATGTCGATCGAGTCTGCAGCAAGCGACTTGATACAAAGCATTAGACGGCTCAGCTCGCCACCGGAAGCTACTTTTTTCAATGGCTCAAACCGGTCGCTGTGGTTGGCGTCAAAAAGAAATTCTATAGCATCCGTGCCGTTTGCATTCAGGGGTACCGTGTGACTAACTACACGAAGCCTGGCATTGGGCATTCCTACTTTCTTTAACAGCTGGTTTACTTTTTTCTCAAGACCGGCGATTTGTGCCTTCCGCCCGGAGGAAATAAGGGCTGCTTTTTCGGAAAGCCGGTTTAATGTCGAGCCAGTCTGTTTCTCAAGCTGCTGTATTTCTTCAGCGATATCCACGCTTTCAGACAACCTGCTGCCGAGTTCATGATAAATACGGATCAGGGAGGCGGTATCGGAAACCTGGTGTTTTTTGAAAAGTTTATAACCGGTATGAATTCGTTCACTGAGTTTTTCGATTTCACGCGGATCGTATTGCAGGTCTTCGCTGAGGTTTTCGATCTCTTCTGCGAGATCCTGCAGTTCAATCTGTGCGGAACTAAGACGCTGAATGATCTCCGGAAATTTATCATGGTAGGGACGGAAAGGTTCCAGCTGATGAATGGAAGACTTCAGTTGCTGCACCAGCGGTTTTTCGGAAGACTGCAGATGAAATCCGATTTCAGAGAGTGCTTTTTTGATTGCTTCGGCGTGCGATTGTCTTTTAAGAGCGATTTCCGCCTCTTCAAATTCATTTTCATGAAGGGCTGCATCCTCCAGTTCCTGGTATAGGAAACGCCGGTAGTCATTTTCTTTTTCTGCCGTCGCCTGTTTTTCTTTTAGGATGTCGAGCCTGCGGCGCAGGTCCTGCCATTGCGAAAAGATCTCCTGATACGATGCAAGCAGGTCAGGGTGGCGGGCCAGCGCGTCCACCACGTTCAGCTGAAACTGCGATTCTCCCAACGAAACCGTATCAAACTGCTGATGGAGGTCCACGAGCAGGCTGCAAAGTCTGCGAAGCTGGTCCAGGTTAACAGGTGTATCGTTGATAAAGGCGCGGGATTTCCCCTGGGCACTGATTTCACGCCGCAGCACAAGGATTGCTTCTATATCCAGTCCTTCTTCCCGCAGAAATTCCTCCACGGCAGGAAGGTGGGACACCCGGAAGCCCGCTTCCACCACGGCCTTGTGATCGCCCTTGCGCAATACGCCCGTGTCAGCCCGCTCGCCAAGTACCAGCGACAGCGCACCAGCGATGATTGACTTGCCCGCACCGGTTTCACCCGTGATCACCAGCAGGCCTTCACCAAAATCCACCGAAATGGATTCAATGATCGCATAGTTCTGAATCTCTAAATGATGCAACATATTCCGGTTGGAAATTTAGTGAAAATTCTAACCTTCCTGACAACGTTCTATCCCCGCTTTGGCCTTCTGGTCAAGGGCATTCTTATAGTCGTGCGATTTCATCGCCAGTACCTTATTGAAATACACCAGGGCTGTCTTTTTATCTCCCTGCCGCTCATATATATAACCGGTTTGCAGGGCTGCACGGGCAGCATAATATTCTTTCCGGGTTGCACCCAGCGTCATAGCTTCCTGGTAAGACAAAAGCGCTTCTTTCTGATTCCCGAGTGCATCGTAAATCCTGCCCAGGCGGTAACTGTACTCCAGTTTGTCTCCGGGATCCGTAAAATCGTTTTTTCCGGAGAGAACCTCCAGGGCACGCGCGTAATATCCGCCATCGTCGAGCAGTCTCGCTTTAAGCAGGATCTCATTTGGCCACCGGCCAGACTCTGCTTCTTTCATGGCCTGTTTATCCGCATCGGTTTCGGTGCTTCCCGACACCAGTATCCGTGCTCTTGCAGCAGCCGCCAGTTCCGGCTCATGATTTAGAAAATAGATCCAGCTTATTTTCTGCAGGACGTCTTTCACATAAAACTTTCCTTTGAACTGATCCAGATAACGCTCCAGGTAAACAACCGATCCCCGGTCCAGCCTGTCGGCCATGGCATAGCCCAGCTGCATGTCCCAGACGGGCATTTGAAGATATCCCGGTTCCTTCGAAAGGTGGTGAATTACCTCCTCCGTTACCGATGCGTTCTGGTTATTAAGCGATAGATTGGCCAGGAGATAGGCAAAGAGGTAGTTGGTATGCGTATTCCAGTGCTGGTTTCGTATATATTCAAAAACCTGGTCCCGTTCATTAAGAATATAAAACTGGAGGTACAGATAGTAAAAACTTGCTTCATCATGAAAAAGCAGTGCAAAAGGATCCGGGCTCCGGAGAACACTTTCCAGTTCTGACATACCGGAAGCAATCGTACCGCGGATGCCAAGCATATTGCTGAGCCACTGATAGCCCGGTGGAATAGTCCCTGCTGCCACCTGCATGGCGCCCTGGAGCATACGGGAGGGCTGAAAGCCGGGGAAACGGTTCAGGTTTTCTTTACCTGTCAGAAAGGATTTCCTGAAGGACCAGGCTGCATCCCAGTGTTCCCCGAACTTAATCTCCACAGCGGCCCATTGAAAATAGATCACCGAACGAGTGAATTCAAAGAAAGGAGATGACGGATCGCCTTTCTTCATCAGGGCCAGTCTTTTCTCCAGGTTTGGTTTTCTTAATTTGTATTCAGCAGGATCTTCATTGAAGAAGAGTGTAAAAAAATCGATGTAGTTGTCCAGAAAATAAGGAATCAGGTTAGCGGGATGCAATTTCTTTTCCTGATCCAGGATCTGCCGGCCGGAATAAAGTTTCAGGCGGACTATGTCTGCATAGGCTTTCCGGCAATCCTCATTGAAATCAAACGTATAGGATGGCTGTCCCAGGGCGGGTGACCGCGAACACATCAGGAAAATAAGAATGAAAACTAAAACAGGCTGAACCCGCCGGATCATGTTGCAATTTAATCCGAAGGCGGCTCCCGTGAAATCTTATTTCACTTCGACACCGTCGTTCAGGTCGTTGTCCACCAGGATCCGGCCACAGTTTTCACAAACGATGATCTTCTTGTGCTGGCGGATCTCACTCTGACGCTGGGGCGGAATGGCATTGAAGCAGCCTCCGCAGGCATCCCTGACAACGGGTACCACGGCCAGGCCGTTGCGGAAATTAGAACGGATGCGGTCGTATGAGTGCAATAAACGTGATTCAATTTTTTCGCGGGCATCGGAGGACAATTTGGCAAAATGACGTTCTTCTTTTTCCGTCGCCGAGATTATTTTTTCGAGCTCGTCTTTTTTATTTTTCAGCACGGCTTCCTTGGTACTGAGTGCCTTTTTTGCTTTGTCAAGCAGGAGGATCTTTTCGGCCACTTCTTCCTGCGCGTCCTTTATATGCTTTTCAGACAGCTTCACTTCAAGCTGCTGCATTTCGATTTCTTTGTTTATGGCTTCGAATTCCCTGCTGTTCTTGACGTTTTCACTCTGCTTCTCGTATTTCTTGATGAGTTCATCGGAATCCTTCATCCCCTGCTTTTTCTGGGAAATGAATTCCTGGATACCGTTGATCTCTTCTTCGATACGGGTCTGCCGGGCATTGAGGCCCTGGATCTCATCTTCGAGATCGCTTACTTCCATGGGAAGTTCACCCTTCAGTACTTTGTATTCGTCGAGTTTGGATTCAATTTTCTGAAGACTGATCAGAGAGGCTAATTTCTCTTCTACTGAAAATTCCTTGACGTTGGCCATAGTCTAGATATAATATTGAACCGGGTTGGTGAGGATTTCCGGTTTAAGGACCGCAAAGTTAGGAAATTTTTCGAGGATTAGGTCATGTAAAAGATCTACGGTGAACTGTTCGCTTTCGAAATGACCAATATCGGCGATGACCATGCGGCCTTCTGCCTGGAAAAACTCGTGATATTTGATGTCGGCAGATACAAAAAAATCGGCACCTGCCCGTAAAGCATTGGTAATCAAAAAGCTGCCGGCGCCTCCGCAGAGCGCTACCGACTTGACTGTGCGGCCGGTCAGGTTGGTATGGCGGATAACCCGAAGCCCGAACTGCCTTTTCAGCCTGAGCAGGAAGACTGCTTCGGAAAGAGGATTTTCCAGATCCCCGATCATTCCGGAACCCACAGCCGGCAGACCCGGTTTCGGGGAGAGGATATTGCGGTTCACCAGTCCGATGCGGTCAGCCATGGCTGCGCATACTCCGTCGCGGATATTATCCAGGTTGGTATGGATGGCATAGATCGTAATTCCGGAACGGATGGCGGTAAGCAGGGTACGTCCTGATTCGGTTTCCGTGCTGATCCGTCGGACGGGTCTGAAGATCAGGGGATGGTGGGTAATAATGAAATTGGCATTTTTCCGAATGGCTTCCTGTACAATTTCTTCGGTGCAGTCAAGGCTCAGTAAGACCGCCCCGCATTCCTCTTCCGGATTGCCGGTGATCAGTCCGGAGTTGTCGTAATCTTCCTGCAATTCCGGGGAAGCAAAGGACTCCAGCAGCCGGATGATCTCAATAATTTTCATGAACTGAAATTAGACATTTCCTCTGATCAGGGATTTCATGGCATGAGCGCGTTATTCAATCAGTTTTTCCAGGTGAATCAGTTTGCCTTCATCGCTATACCCCTCCAGAATAAGCCTGATACGATGAGTGACATCACTATTGTAAAAAGTAAAATTGAATTTGTTGTTTCCCTTGCTGCCAAGAACCTCCGGATTCCAATAGAGCGTCGTACGGATATCATCATTTTCCGGTTCCGGATTGATGAGGTAGTCGGGCGAATAAAATTCGCGGGTGGCCGTATATCCGGGGATTTTTGACATGTCGAGACCTTTGATACTCGGATCCGGTTTGCGGTCATGTCCTTTTTTCTGATATATCGCGATCACGCCTCCCCCGCTGTTTCCGATGGCGGTTGCAGAGCCGGGAGAAAAAACTTTGATCATCGCGATATCGGCCACGGAAATATTCTTCACCGCATCAGGCGTCACCTGCATTTCATTCAGATAGATGGATGGCTGCGAGCCGCGCCACGTAAGCGTTGGAGTGGGTCCCCCGCTGACGATCGTAAGCCCGGCAACCTTTCCCTGTAGATAAGTAAAGATGTCGAGAGACGCTACGGCAAACGGGTCATTCATCAGATCGAAGATCGTTGCATTGCCGCCGCTGAACAGGCCGGAACTGTAGAGTTCGTCGAGTTTTTCGCGGTCGGATTTAACTTTACGGAGCACGGTAACGACCTGAAGGTTCTGTACTTTGTTTCGTTCGGCCCTAACCTGTGCAACTTCCTGGAAGACGTCTCTGCTTTTGCGGATCAGTGAGGTATCATCCGGCGACCATTGAGCGAGGCTCATATCGAAGGCTTTCAATTTCCTGACACCGGGATACAGCCCGTTTTTAAAGATCACCGCTGCTTCATTGGAAAGATTGCGGTTTGTATTGAACATATAAAATGCCTTGGCGGTGTCGTAAAAAATTAGCCCGCTGGTCTGAAATTTCCCGTTACCCTTGTAGGGAACCGTGAGCATGTTCGTGGCTGAGTCTTTGTACTGGAAGATCACGTTGAGGCTTTCATCTTTGACGATCCGGGATGGCTGGATACCCAGTACCTCCGCATTCAGCGAAAGGTAGTTTTCAATCGGATACCTGACAACCGGCACTTTGCCCCTGGAAAGATCATCCCATTTGAACCGTCTCCAGCCATGCGTGAGCATGAGCAGATCGAGTTGTTGCGCAAGGGAATCTGAGTTGTTCTGAAAATAATAGTTTGGAAACTTTATATATCCGCGCAGGTCACCGGTAAGCAACAGGCGTGTGATGATGTTATCGTCGTAAGGCCGGTTACCATCTACCTCTGCATCTGTAATTGAGAGAGACATGTTGGTCTTGTCGGCGGCGTTTACTGTGATCTGCACTTCGTTCCGTCCCCTTCTTTTCAGGCTCTTGGAGACTACTTTTACTTCCCCGTCAAAATTATAGTTGTGATTGTTGATGAAACAAACGCGTTCTGCCAGTGGCGACTGGGTGAGATCAAAAACCGTTATCTGCAGGATGCCCGTGGGCAGTTCCGCTGTGGGGATATTGCCACCGCTCATGTTTACTTCTTTCAGATTAACCGTTGCCTTATACACCATTTGCTGGTTCATGTGGCCAATTACTACCACCTGCTGGTTGCCGGTACTTGTTTGGGGACGGGACACGGAAAAAAGGAGTTTGCCGGGCGAATTGATGAGCCGCAGGGCAATGCCCGAATTTTTCACAGCGGGAAGTTCAGTCCGGTGTTCCGCTCCCTTTTCATCTTTCCACATGGCATAAAAAACGTCCTGTTTGTCGGGATTCAATAAGAATTTTCCCAGGCCCTGCGCGTTGGAGGAGAAGGACAGAACGGCTTTGCCTGACTGATCAAGAATATTTCCTGAGATTTTCTTTGGCTGTCCAAAAGCATCTTCTGCGAGAAAAGCAATGGTATTATCTACACCGGCAATCATGTCTCCGCCTTCTGGAAAAAAGTGTACACTGGTGGCTGGAGGATCACCATGTGCGGAGGAGTCCTGGGAGCTTCCGATGATGCGGAGGTCTTTAGTATAGATGAAACTCGAATCAAAGTTCAGCATCCAGCTTGTATATGCCCTGATGCGGATCCGGGTTCCTTCAAAATTAGACGGAAGGTCAAAACTGCCGATAGCGACCGATTCTCCCAGCGGCGCCGTGTTGCGAATAATCAGGTTGCCCGCAACATCGTACAACTCGGTATAAAAATTTTTGCTGAAGGGTGATGGATCGAAGCCGGTAAACAGGTAGGCTTTATACCAGATCCTGTCGCCGGGATTGTAGGCTTTCTTATCAAACTGCATATAAAGTTTTTCCTGTGGAAAGTGATCTGCATACACTTTCATCATCGAATCGATCATCTGGCCGGAGGAACAAAACGGGATGCAGCAGATCAGGGGGAGGAAAAAAGAAAAAACTTTACGGTTCATACGGTAAAAATTAGGGCAAATCTCTGTTATCTTGCCAAGAAATAAAACGAAATTTTTTTTAAGATTTTTTTACGATGATCAGGATTGAATGCACCCGGGAACGGTATGAAACTTATCGTGAACATATGCAAAAACTGGCGGATATCCGGGCTGCCCTGGCCATTATGCAATGGGACCAGGAAACCTACATGCCGGAAAAAGGTGCGGATTTCCGTGCAAGGCAGATCGCTACGCTTTCGGAACTCGCTCACGAGCGGGCTACGAGTACAGAGCTGGGAGAACTGATGGAATCCCTCGATGGTGCCGGGGAACTCAGTGAGAAGGAACAGAAAAACATCACGCTCAACCGAAGAGATTTTCTCAAGCAAAAGAAATATCCTGCCGCTTTTGTGCGGAAGCTGAGTGAAACCGTTTCAAAAAGTTTTAATGCCTGGAATGAAGCCAGAAAGGAAAGCCGCTTTTCACTTTTTGAAAAGGAACTCGGCGAAGTAATCGAACTGAAAAAAGAAGAGACCCGGTTACTGGGTTACAGCGGCCATCCTTACGATGCGCTGCTCGACGAATTCGAAAAAGACTGTACGACCGGACTGCTGGATAAGGTATTCGGAGAAATGCTGCCACCACTGAAAATCCTGCTGGATAAAATACAGGGGGCGCCGGTGCCAGATGATCGGTTTCTACATGGTCGATTCGAGAAGGGAAGGCAGTGGGATTTCGGCATGAAAATTATTGCAGAACTTGGATTTGACTTCAATGCCGGAAGGCAGGATCTTTCGACACATCCATTCAGCACCAGTTTCAGCCCCCTGGACGTGCGCATCACCACGAGAATCGATGAGACTGATTTCAACAGTATGCTCTTCAGCTGCATACATGAAACGGGCCATGCACTTTATGAACAGGGACTTCCTACTTCAGAGTATGGACTGCCGTCCGGAGAATATACATCGTTAAGCATCCATGAATCACAGTCCCGGTTATGGGAAAATCACGTGGGACGCAGCTTTTCATTCTGTAAAAATCATTTTCCCCGGTTGCAGGAGATTTTTCCGGAATCGTTTCGAACGGTTGGAGTGAATCAGTTTTACAGGGCCGTCAACCGGGTAAGCCCATCACTAATCCGCACGGAATCAGATGAAGTAACTTATCATTTTCATGTGATGATCCGCTATGAGATTGAAAAAATGCTGATCAGCGGGGACCTGAATACAAGGGATATTCCGGGCTATTGGAACGAGTCGTACAGGAAATGGCTGGGAGTGGAAGTGCCGGACGACCGGCATGGCTGCCTGCAGGATGTTCACTGGAGCCATGGAAGTTTCGGGTATTTTCCTACTTATAGCCTGGGAAGTTTCTATGCAGCACAATTGTTTGCTTCTGCGGTAAATACCGTTCCCGGTCTGGCACAAAAACTCGAAAACGGAAATGTCTCTGACTTGCTGCACTGGCTAAGGCAACGAGTACATGCATTGGGACGTATCTGGAATAGTGAAGAGATTTGTCAGAAAGCAACCGGAGAAACGCTGAACGGACGGCATTTCCAGGAATATTTGCTTGACAAATATGGAAAGATTTACGAATTTTAAGTGAATTCCGATGAATCCCATGAAAAAATCGACCCTGATTGCAGCCATGTTCTGGATGCTTGCCAGCCCCCTGGCCTCCTGCAAAAAATTCATAGAGCAACAGGAGCAGAATGCGGTGGTGAAGCTGGTTACCCAGGGAACCTGGCGAGTCACCGGATATTACGATCATCAATCCGTCAACCTTACTGACAGCTTTTCCGGATATTCCTTTCAATTTAACGACAACGGGACAGTATATGGAACCCGTTACGGACAGCAAAGCAATGGCACTTACACCGTCGACGTCAACAGCAAATCCATTACCTCAGATTTTCCGTCAGCCCCTTATCCCGTCAGCCTGTTGAATCATACCTGGACGATCACGGACAGTTATACCGATTCCGTAGCTGCCAAAACGCCCGTCGACTCATCGTTTAATATCCTGAATCTCCACAAAAATTAGAAGTCCACGTTTTCTTAACCCCGATCGAAAGGGTAAAACCGCTTGCAACGGACAGTATTTTTACTTTCCGCCTACAGGTAAACCCTTATTTTGAGCATTGTTGACATGAACTTATGTTTGCGGGAATGAACAGAAAACAATTTTGGAACCTGCTGCACGTTATGCATTGCGTAGAAAAGATATTTCCTGCATCTGAATATCATCTGCCGATCCGTATACCCGTGATGATTAATTTCGGCCTCAGGCTGAAAATCTTTCTATACCCCTTTGAAGACTATGATGTAGTTCATCCTTAAATCGCCGTCCGTTGATCAGAAAACTCTGTTTTTTATTGTTCGTATCGCTGTGTATCGGTCAGCTTGGCTTTGGTCAGGTCCCGGTGGCCAGTATCGTTGCATCTCCTATGTCCGGATGTCCACCGCTTGCCGTTGCTTTTAACGGAAGCGGTACAAACAATCCAACGGGCTGGTCCTGGTCCTTCCCCGGCGGCAGTCCGGCGGGCAGTACGGCACAAAATATAGCAGTAATATATAATACGCCCGGAACATATACGGCGAGTCTTACCGCCAGCAATGCCAGCGGAAACAGTCAGACAGTTACCGTGTCCATCACGGTTAATCCGATCCCTATAGCAGATTTTAGTCTGGATAGGACCACGGGCTGCTATCCTACCGTGATTCACTTCAATGATGCCTCAACTCCCGGCGCGGGTGCAACCATCACCAGCAGGACCTGGAACTGGGGTGATGGCAGCCAGGATTTCAACGTTCTGAACCCAAGTCATAAATATACCTATGCTGACACTTTTAATGTGATCCTGTATGTAACCAACAATTTTAATTGTACGGGTAAGGCACAGGTTAAAAATGCACAGCAGGCTGTCATAATCTCCGGTGGCGTCCAGGCAAATTTCAATACTTCCTTGAATTCTACCTGCACGCTTCCGGTCGACGCAACTTTCAATAATACATCAGTAATAACAGGTGCAATGACTTACGCCTGGGACTTTGGAGATGGCGGTACTTCTACCGGATTCTCTCCGGTACATCCTTATAGTGCGGCAGGCAATTATAATGTAAGGCTGGCCGTCGGCAGCAACCTGGGTTGTGCAGATACGTTGACACTCCCCGTTAATATCACTGCGTCTGGAAATATTTCTGATTTTACTGCACCTGATTCCGTCTGTGTGAACACCGTGGTTAATTTTAAAAACACTTCATCCCCTCAACCCATTACGGCAAACTGGGATTATGGTGTTGCCGGAGGGACCAGCAATGGCCTCAATGGTTCCTTTACTTATACCACACCCGGCAAGTATACCGTTACCCTGACCAATACATTTCCTGGTTGCGGCGGATTCAAGACAAAGGACATTTATGTCATGCTCCCTCCAACCGCCGATTTTTCCGGCACCAATCTGATTGGATGTAAAGCGCCTTTGAATACCACATTTACAAACCTTTCAACCGGAGCTACCAGCTGGCTCTGGGATTTTGGTGACGGGACGATGTATAGTGGCCAGACACCTCCGGCACATCCATATAATACTTTCGGCAGCTTTACAGTTACCCTGCAGGCCAGTTCTGCACCTGGTTGTGTATCGGGAAAAACACAGTTAAATTATGTCAAGGTAGATTCGCCCAAGATTGTATTCAATAACCTGCCAGCCTTCGGTTGCGCCCCATTTAATTTTGCACCTTCGGCAACGGTCACGGCGGTAGACGGTGTGGCTTCTTATAACTGGAATATTGCGGGTACTGCCTATGCGGTGCAGAATCCTCCTGCGCAGAACTACGCCACGGGCATCTATCCGGTAACACTGACGGTTACAACCAATGGTGGTTGTTCAACCCTGCTAAAGGATACCATCAAAGTAGGTTCAGTTAAACCTGTACCTAATTTTACATTCACTCCTAATCCGGACTGTCTGTCTGCGCCTGTAAGTTATACTTCCACTTCTACCGGTGCGGATCAATGGTTATGGAAGTTCGGGGACGGAGCAACCGGCACAGGCGCCAGTACAACCCATTTATATGGCGCGCCTAACAATTATACCATCACACTCATTGCTTATAATCAGGGTTGTCCGGATTCTGTTTCAAAGCCTATTACAGTGAACGGACCTAAAGCAGACTTTACATACAGTACCGGCTGCGGTGCGGCGAACACTTATACATTCACCGACAACTCCAGCGGTGGAGCGACAGGATGGCTATGGGACTTTGGCGATGGGACTTCATCGACTGCCCAGAATCCGCCTGCCCATTCTTATCCGGCCGGACCTCCAAAAACGTATAACGTTACACTGACTGCTTCGTCAGCCGTCTGTCAGGACAAAATCACCATTCCGATCAATGTAGGACAAACCATACAATTATCTCCAAACGTTGCCAGCGTTTGTATGAACACCAATTTTTATCTCACCGCTTCGGCTCCTAATCCCGGTAAAATTGTTTCATATACCTTTAAATTAGGAAATGGCGACAGTGTAAAAGGTTCCAGCGCATCCATTGGATATTCATATACTGTTCCGGGCACTTACCAGATCAAAGTAATCACACAGGATATTAATGGTTGTATTGATTCCTCCGCAGCGGTACCTTTTACTGTGAATGGGTCCATTGTGAATTTCAGTTCTCCTACAAACCTTTCCTGTGGTCCGCTGAATATAACTTTCACAAATCTATCTACCACTGTTGGAACTCCAACTTATGCCTGGGATTTCGGTGACGGACAGACTTCCAATTTGAAAAATCCAACGCACCAGTACAACACGCAAGGCGTGTATGTTCCGCGTCTGACCATCACGGATCAGGCCGGATGTGTGGCATCACTCGATACGGCCCAGTCCATCGTCGTATCCATCATGACGCCTAAATATATCCCGACTTATCTTAACCTGGAAGATTCAAATTTCTGTCCGAAGACGGTCATCGCGTTCCGGAACCTTTCTTCTGGTGGATTTGCACCGACTTATGCATGGGATTTCAATAATGGTGCTACAGCAACCGGACCTTCTCCGACTTACACATATCCTCTTGTAGGGAAATATTACGACACGCTTATCATGACCGACTATTATGGATGTGTAAAAAAATATTCTACGCCCTACTATATTAATATTGATACACCGGTGGCGAATTTCAATCTCAGTTCTACCTATTCATCCTGTCCGCCGCTAAACGAGCAGTTTACCTTTACAGGAAGCTATGCCGCGAAATACAGTTGGGATTTTACGGATGGAAATGGAGCGACGGTAAAGGATCCGCTCAACCTTTATGTAAATCCCGGCGACTATTATCCGGTCCTGACAGTGACGAGCCCGGGAGGCTGTGTAGCTGTTTCCGCTCCGCAACATATACATATCGACGGACCGATTGGAAGTTTGTCCTATTCGCCGCTGACTTCGTGCGGCCCGATGACTGTAAATTTCGTCGTCACAACCAATAACGCAACCACAATTACCTGGGTTTACGGTGACGGCACGAAACCTGATTCTTCTAACCAGAAGACGGCTACACATCTTTATAACCTGGCCAATCAATATACTCCCTTCGTAACCCTTACCGATGCGGCCGGATGTAAAGTCAATGTATTTGGCGCAAGCCCGATCAGTATCGATTCTATTGGCAAGACATTGTTTGTCGTAGACAAAAACACATTGTGCGACAGTGGCTGGGTAACCTTTACCGATACATCGCAGCTTGGGCCAAAAACCGTGATCAGCAATTACACCTGGAATTTCCAGGACGGTACACTCCCTGTCTCAGGACCAAATGGAAAAATTGTACCTCACTATTTTACCACACCGGGAGTCTACAATGTCCAGCTCTCGATTACAACAACAGGTGGTTGTAACGATTCCTATACCATGCCCATCACCGTATCTGCATCGCCGAAGATCGCGATCAACGGCCTGATCTCTCAATGCGAACCCGCCGTACTAACCTTCAGTGGCGTGGAAACTGTACCGGATCCTTACCAGCCGCTTACCTGGACCTGGAATTTCGGTAATACTCAAACAGGCACCGGAGCTAACCCGCCACCGGTGAGTTATCCCAAGGCCGGAGAATATGTTGTACAAGCTACGGCTACCAATGCCAGGGGATGTACTTCAAAAACTGATACGACTAAACCGAATCATTTATTTATTTACCCATCGCCGACGGTCTTCGCCGGTGCAGATACCACCATTTGTCTTGGAGATAATCTTCAGCTGAACGCGACGGGCAATGCGACTTCATATAACTGGCTGCCCCCCGCTGTGGGAAATTTGAGCTGTGCTCCCCCCTGCGCAAATCCACTTGCAACGAATGTCACGTCTTCCACCATTTTTGTGGTGAACGGAACCAGCATTAACGGATGTCAGACCAAGGATACCATCAACGTTACGGTAAATACACCGGTCACGATAACAGCCAGCGGCATCGATTCCGTCTGCCTCGGACAGAGTACACAACTGAACGCCAGCGGCGGTGCCATCTATAACTGGTCGCCTGCAACCGGTCTCAGCGATCCGAATATTGCCAATCCCGTTGCTACACCGATTGCTTCTCAGATTGGCGGAGGGAACAGCGCGATCCTTACTTATACTGTTACCGGATACGACAATAAAAAATGTTTCTCGAATACCGATTCTGTCCAGATCACTGCATTTAACTATCCCGTAGTGAATGCGGGCGCCGATGCGACGATCAATGTAGGAGCGTCCTATCAGATCAACGCGACGACCACCGGCAATATCGTGTCGCTCAACTGGCAGCCGGCTAACAACCTCAGCTGCACCAATTGCCTCACGCCGGTTGCCAACCCCAGCAAAACCACTACTTATGCGCTGACTGCCATCAACGACGGCGGTTGCCCGACAACAGATACCATACGCATACAGGTGATCTGTAACGGAGCGAATTTCTTTGTGCCTAATTCCTTCTCCCCCAACGGAGATGGCGTGAATGATTATTTCATTATCAATGGTACCGGACTCAACGTCATACCTTCCATTACGATTTATAACCGCTGGGGTCAGATCGTCTTCCAGAAGTCGAACTTTGCCGCGAATTCCGCTTCTGAAGCATGGGATGGACGATTTAACGGACAGCCCGCACCGCCGGACGTATATATTTACACCCTGCAGATCCTGTGTAATAACGCAACCCTTATTCCCTATCACGGAAACGTAACCCTGATCAGATAGCCCCATGAGAATACCGAATAACATAAAAAGTTTTCTGCTGTCACTGGCCCTTTTGTCCGGTGTGTGGATGCATGCCATCTCACAGGACCTTCATTTTTCACAGTTCTATGAAGCTCCCCTGCTGAGAAATCCCGCGCTGGCCGGCATATTCACGGGTGACTACCGCATCCAGGGTGTTTACAGGGACCAGTGGAACAGTTTCACCAATGCTTACAGGACCGGCTCGTTCAACGGAGAATATAAATTACCCGTCGGAAAAACGGACGACTATCTGACGTTGGGTATGCAAATACTTTATGACAAAGCGGGTAGTGCAGGGCTGACTTCCACCCAGGTCTTTCCTGCAATAAACTACAGCAAGTCGTTATCGAGCAGGAAGTCCACCTATTTATCCCTCGGATTTATGGGAGGCTATGTGGAAAAAAGAATTGACATGTCGAAAATTACAACCAACAGTCAGTTTGATGGTGCAGCTTTCAACCCTTCCCTGGCCAGTGGCGAAACTTTTCCTTCACCTGATATCCATTACTGGGATGCCAGTGTAGGTATGAGCTTTAATACGGTTTTCGGCGCGGTGCAGCAGCACAGCATGTTCTTTGGTGTTGGGTATCACCACCTCAATCGTCCGATGAATTCGTTTTACCAGAATACCGCTGTGGAACTGCAACCCAAATGGGTTGTCTCCGGGGGTGCAAAATTCAACGTGGACGACAGGTCGGAATTTATGGTAATGGTTGACTATACCTACCAGGGTATTGCGAGGGAGATCATCGGAGGGGTGATGTATGGATATAAACTCGGCGAGTTCACCGACAATCCTAAATATGTTTTGGGCATCGGCGCCTTTATGCGCGTGGACGATGCCTTTATCCCGGTAGTAAAATTTGAAATGCTGCCTCTTTCCATCGCATTCAGCTACGACGTCAATATATCAACCCTGAACACGGTAAGCCAGGGTCAGGGTGGTTTTGAATTATCTATTTCTTACGTGGGATTTCTTGACCGCGACAATTCAGCCAAAAACAAAATGCTCTGTCCCCGTTTCTAACAGGCGGACCATTATCCGAAAATTCAACTAATCAACATTGCCGGCATGAAGGACTACATGTTCCGAATGATCAGCTGAACATTTCTCTCACCTTATCGAAGAAACTCTTTTCGTTTTTATCCGGTTTGGGATGAAAATTGGGTGAGTGACCCAGCTTTTCAATCATTGCCTTTTCTTCAGGACTGACCTGCTGTGGAGTCCATACGTTGACATGGATCAGCTGGTCTCCCTTTTCATAAGAATTTACGGATGGAAATCCCTTACCCTTTAACCTGAAGATCTTCCCGCTCTGTGTACCCGGAGGTATGCGGATTTTTGCTTTCCCGTCGATGGTCGGCACTTCCAGCTGCGTACCAAAAACCGCATCGCTGAAAGAAATATGAAGGTCATAGGCCACATTCAGGCCATCACGCTGGAGTTCTCCATGGGCTTCTTCTTCGATCAGTACGATAAGATCGCCTGCGTTGCCGCCACGTTCTCCCGCGTTTCCCTTTCCCGATACACTCAGCTGCATGCCTTCCTGCACACCTGCCGGGATGTCGATACTTACGACTTCCTCACCGAAAACCCTACCTTCTCCTTTGCAGGAAGTACATTTTGCCGTGATCGTTGTGCCTTCCCCGTTACAGGTGGGACAGGTGGTAACCGTCTGCATCTGTCCAAGAAAAGTATTGCTAACCCTTCTGACCTGTCCGCTGCCACCACAGGTACCACAGGCCTGTACGCTTGATTTATCTTTTGCGCCGCTTCCATGACATACCGAGCAGCTGACATGCTTCTTTACCTTAATGTTTTTATTTACGCCCCGAGCAATTTCTTCAAAGTTCAGTTTGATCTTCACCCGCAGGTTGGATCCGCGGATACCCGTCGCGCGTGAACTTCCACCACCACGCCGGCCTCCGAAAAAGCTTCCGAACAGGTCATCTCCAAACACATCGCCGAACTGGCTGAAGATGTCTTCCATGTTCATCCCGCCGCCATTGAAACCGCCCCGGCCGCTGTTTACGGCAGCATGACCGTAACGGTCGTATTGCGCCCTTTTACCGGTATCGCTCAATACTTCGTATGCTTCTGCTGCCTCCTTGAATTTTTCTTCTGCAGATTTATCTCCCGGATTCCGGTCCGGGTGATACTGCATGGCTACTTTACGGTAAGCTTTCTTGACGTCTTCCGCAGAAGCCGATTTCCCTATACCCAATATGTCGTAATAATCCCGTTTCATTCCTATTCGTTCATTTGCCGACGATCACTTTCGCGAAGCGGATAATTTTATCATTTAAATAATAGCCCCTGGTTACTTCAGCCACCACCTTCCCTTTCTGGTCAGGTGTTGGTGCGGGGACTTCACTGACCGCCTCATGTTTCTCCACGTCGAAATCGGTGTTGAGGCTTTCCATGGGCTTTAAACCACGGCTTTGGAGTACGCTGCGCAGTTTATTGAAGACGAGAAGGACTCCACTGAGATCCTGTTTACCCTTTCCCAGCTGGCCTTCAGCCCGGTCGCAATCATCCAGTACATCCAACAGGGATACAATAATCTCCTTACCCGCCGTCTGGCTCAATTCCATTCGTTCCCGGGCATTGCGCCTTTTGGCGTTCTCGAATTCTGCAAGCAGACGAAGGTATTTATCCTTTTGTTCCTGCAGGTCGCCCCGCAGCTTTTCCAGTTCGTCTTCTTCAATGGATTCATTTAGATTGGTAGTGCCGGCGACATTTTCATCAGTATTGATGTCAACTGTTGATTCTCTGTCATTTATGTCCTCAAACCCGTTTCCATCCAATGGGTATTCCGTATTCATAAGTATAATTTGAAAATTCTCGCAAAGGTAAGCTTGTCAATTAGTTTGCCAACAGCGGATTTGAGACAAATTGTCTCCCGCGTACCCTGACCCTCCTTTTCCTATTTTTGCGCGATGATTCCTGTTATTTTAAAAAAGAGGATAGGAAACCGTGTGGAAAACGGGCATCCCTGGATTTTTGCCAACGAAATTGCAGAAACCGAAGAAACGGTAAAAGCCGGCGATATAGTGACCGTTTTTAATGGCGAAAAGAAATTCCTGGGCAGGGGGTTTATCAATCCACAGTCCCAGATCGCCATACGCCTGCTGACACGGAACGAAAAAGAAGAGATTAATGAACAATTTATCCGCCACCGCATCGCGAAAGCCTGGGCATACCGCAAAAAAATAGGCTATACTGATAACTGCCGGCTGGTTTTCGGAGAAGCGGATGAACTTCCCGGCCTCATCATCGACAAGTTTGGGGACCATTTTGTTATTCAAACCCTTGCCCTCGGCATGGATCTTTGGAAGTTAGTGATTACCAATAGTCTGAAAGAGCTTTTCGGATCTGAAAAGATCTATGAGCGAAACGATGTGCCCGTTCGCGAACTGGAAGGACTGCCGCAGCAGAAAGGATTCCTGGCGGCTCCCTTCGATACCCGCATTCAGTTTCGGGAAAACGGGCTGATTTTCGAAGCCGATCTGGAAAATGGTCAGAAGACAGGCTATTTCCTTGACCAGCAGGACAACCGCAGGGCTATCCGGAATATTGTAAAAAATGCAGAAGTGCTCGGTGCTTTCTGCTATACAGGCAGTTTCGAAGTGCATGCAGGCCACTACGGCGCAAAATCAGTTTTGGGACTTGATATTTCGGAACAGGCCGTTGCACAGGCCAGGAAAAACGCCGAATTGAACGGACTGGAGAACACCGTGCGTTTTGAAGCTGTCAATGCCTTTGACGTTCTTAAAAAATGGAGCCGTGAGGGCAAACAATTCGATGTGGTTATGCTGGATCCGCCCGCGTTCACAAAAAGCCGGGAGACGATTCAGAAAGCCATCAGCGGATATAAGGAAATAAACCTCAGGGGGATGAAATTACTGCGGGAGGGCGGGTTTCTGGTTACTTCTTCCTGTACTAATCTGGTCTCTCCTGAAATGTTTCTGGAAACCATCCGAATGGCGGCGCGGGATGCGGGAAGGAAAATCCGGCAGGTGGTTTATCAGGCCCAGTCTCCGGATCATCCCGTAGTTTGGGGGCTGGACAATACCCATTACCTGAAATTTCTCATTGTGGAAATCTCCCGTTATTAATCCGGTGATGAACGGGCCTGCAACTAAAGAAAAAATCCTGAATTATTTATTGACCTGAAATTTGCCTGACTCGACAATCTTACCCGTAGGATCCCTGAGCTGAAAAATGTAAATGCCGCGAAAAAAGTCGGAGAGATTGACAACATTTTTTTCTTCACCGAGATTAAACTCAAAAACTTTTTTACCCAGGAAATTGAATAACTGGATAGTGTAGTTCTTATCGTACTTTCTCTGTATGTCTTCGAAAGTAATGAAAGAACTGGCCGGGTTGGGGTAAAACCGTACAGTACCCTGGCTTCCGGGATCCGAAAAGCCGGGAAGACGGACCTGGCCTCGGGCGCCAAGGGCCGTAAAACACACCATAAGGAGAATAAGGTAAAAAATCCTCATAGTTTACTGGATTAATTCCAGACCTACAATATACCAAAAATCGGCCAAAGGTACAAAAACCGCTTTTATCCCCCGGCCATGCTTTCAACGTAATTTTAAGTCCCTTATTTCGAAGTTTTCCAAATTATGGAATTCAGATGCCCGTAAATGGGTTGTTGAATTTCTTTTTTCATTCTTTTAGTATGATCCCGTTGAATCAGCCTCCCCTGTTTTGAAAGGAAGACGATACGTGTAATCCGGCATTTTAATTAAAAGGGCGAGAGCGCCATAAAAATACAATACGAGCGGATACTGAGTGACGGCCATCTGGGAATATTGGGCAACCATCAGGGAAAACAGCATGACAACCAGTCCCAGGTAATAATCCGCCATTTCCGGATCCCGTATCCTGTAAACATGGCGCAGTCCTGTGCGCATGATGGTAAAATAGAAAACAATCAACAAGGCAATACCGAAAACACCCTGCTCGGCGATTGTTTTCATGTAACCACTGTCAGGCTGAAAATATTCAAGGTAATGGCCGGCATTATATTTATGTCCTTCCACACCCGAGGTAAAAATCCCGCCTCCCATGGGATGCGCCTGAATGTAGGGCCGGACTTCATTCCGGTTGAAATCTCTTACAGCCGCAGATGCATCTTTCGTTCCCTCAAAAGTGGTTTTGATGCGGTCCGTAACTGCTGTCCTGAATGGCAGGGTTATTAAGATAAAAAAAGACACCAGGGCACCTATCAGAAAATTCCGGGTCCGTTTTTCATAGATCACAACGATACAATAGAAAATAAGGGCTGCGATGATCATCATGGTAGCCGTGCGGGTTCCGGAAAAACTGTATCCCAGAAGATTAATAACCAGTGCAGTGCCAAGCCAGATCCTGCTCCTGCGATCCCGGTTGCGATACAGCAGGATCAGGGAAAGAATACTAACAGCCGCAAAGAGAATACCTGAACTCGCAGGGTCCGACAAAACAGAAAACTTCCTGAGCATGCCGCCCTGATACAGGAGCTGGTATCCATAACCTGTTCCGATAGCGCGCAATTCAAATCCCGCATATCCAAACCACTGTTGTTTACACGCATAGAGAGCCAGGATGGTTGAGAGGCCGATCATAAATCTGACAAAAAAAATCATGCGGGCCCGGGAATCAAGCAGGCAGTAACAGAGAAAATAAAAAAGAAAATAACTTAACTGTTTCTTGAAAAAACTCAGCCATCCGAGGTCATTCTGCATGTGCGGATTGAAAAATTCAATCAGGTAATAAAAGAAAAGTGAAAAGAGGGCAATCGTAATTGGATGTGTCCAAAATCTCCGAACCACCGCTTTTTTCCTCAGTTTATGATGTATCAGCAGGCTCCCCAGTGCCGCACAGGTTAGTAGCTCGACAAAATTACCCGATGGGATATGCGGCGCAAGGAACCTGTCGATCAGTATAGTAAGGGAAGAAAACGCGATCATCACATAGATTCCAAAACGTGTTTCCTTTAACATCACAAGCATCATCAGCAACGCGCCCAGCAGGGCGATGAGATAAGGACCTGTATACATATTGTTCAGGACGGTGCCGCAGGCAACCAGGAGGGCAAGTGCCAGGAAAAAAAAATATCCAAAGCGGGTATTCAGCTTTTTCTCCAGGAAATGATATCGAAACCATTCTCCCGGCTGCATTTTCCGGTATGTGTAACCCGTCGGCATTATCTCAGAAATAAAGAAATTTTAGCAGGATAAAAAGGAGGAACAGCGTGATGGTAACCGTACTGATCAGCTCTGCCAATTTCCTGTTGTTAACACGTCTGCTCACGATCTGTGTTTTAGATTTTTATTCCCGGGGCTCACCGGAGTCCTTTTTCAAACTGAAATAAGCGTCACCAAGCGCCCCGACTGAATTTTCCCAACTATGGCTGCGCGCAAATTCTATTTTCCTTCTTATCCGGTCTTCCGATGGTGACCGTGACTCTTCCACCGCTTTCCGGATATTTACGATAAACTCCTGCCGGTCGCGGCTCAGGTAAACATATTCCCTGAAAAGCTCCATGGCCGGTGTATCAGTAGCCACCACAGGTTTGCCGCAATAGAGGTATTCATCTATTTTTCTGGGATAATTTCCTGCTGTTTGCGGGTTGATCTTCTGGGGATTGATGCAAACGGTAAAATGACGCAAATAGGATTCGGTCTCTTCCGGTTTTTTGGGACCCAGAAAGAAAATATTTTTCCTGCCGGTAAGCGAAGACTTCAGGAAGTCGTTGTCGACCGGCCCGGCGAGGACGATACTCATTTCCGGAAGGGCTTCTGAGATAAATCCGATGAGATCAGTGTCGAGGCGCAATGCGGTAAGGGCTCCAAAATACCCAATCCTCGGCAACGGTATTTTTTCAAGATCCTCGGGCTCCGGCGGATTTCCTCCGGGAAAATTCTGCCTGCTAAATCCCTGGCCGATATAAACGCTGTTTGGATTCCACTGGCGGGCATAACGGGCCAGAAACATAGAATTGGCGGCAACGAGCCGGGCTTTTTCGATCATCAGTTTTTCACACCGGGCTCCGAATTTTTTAAAATAAGGCTGCAGGGTGAGAAAATCCCGCAGGTAAAATACGGTATCCCCGATACCCAGGAATTCGCCAAGGTAAAGTCCTCGGAAAAAATCATTGTCGTTGATAAGCAGGCAGTCCGAAAATCCCAGTCCCGACACCGCCTTTCCGATCTCCCCGGCAAGATTGCGGGTATTGATGCGGTTGAAATAGTCAAACATAAAATAAAACGGCGACCAGTTAACAGATTCCAGTGTAATATGAGGATGAAAAACCCATAAACGATCAGTTATTTTCTCCAGACCATCACCCGTGTATTCCTCATTTTTACTTCCCGAAAAAATATTTTTAATGGCTGTTCTGCGGTCCAGCGCCCGGTTAACAAAAAGAACCCGGTTTTCCCTGGCCAGTTCAAAAGCCATGTCTTTCAAATTGAACGCAATTTCTGAACTCCATGACTGGAGGCCGAACAAAATGATGTCCCTGTTTTTTATAAACTGATGTGTCATTATGCGGTGAATCAGAGATCCAGGTTCTGTTCATCAATTTTGTTTAAAACAGCACCCAGTAGTTGCTGACGGCAGGTCCGGAGAAAAGCGATGGATTCACGGTCAATATCACCCAGCGAATTTTTTGCTGAAAATATGAGCATGATGCCGTCAGTAAAATCTGAAAGCTCTTTGCTGTCGGCATGGGTATTCAGGGCCGGTCCCTCGATAAAAACAAAATCGTAGTCAGATTTCAGTTCTCCCAGATGCCTGAGGAAATTATTTCCGGCGGGAATTTCGGATGGGGTGAAATTTCCTTCCTCGCAACCTACGACCTGTACGCAGGGGATCGGCGTTTGGGAAATCACGGATCTGATTCCACTGTCCGCCGGCCGGTTCGCATCGAAATGATTCAATGCCTGACTGGCTGAAAAATCACGCGTCAGGTTATTATTGCTGAAATTGGCGTCTATCAGCAACACTTTCCTGCGGCTAAGGCTGAAGGTATGGGCCAGGGCTTCTATGATGGTGGTTTTGCCCGCCTGCGTACCGGTGCTCGTAAACAAGATGATCTTCTTACCGCTCCTTTCGATCTCATAGCGAAGTTTGCGGAGGTTTTCGATGAAGGGAAAATGATTCTGTTCCCTCTCGCTTCCAGGTGTAAAACGGAAATAGTCCGATAGTTGTTTTTTGTCCAGATCGACCTGTCCGATACCCGCCATGACTTTCAGCCTGGTTTCTTTCTTAAAAATCGAAGGAGTGCGCAGGGTATTATCCAGCATTTCCAGCACGATGATTACGAGGATGGAAAGAAAAAACATGGTAAGTCCCGAAATCGCCAGCATCTTCAGTGCATTACCAGGCACTGGCCTTACTGGCGGCTGTCCGGGCATAATCTGTCTGACATTAAAATCGGAATTGCGCAGGGTATCCGCGCGATGCCTCGTTTCACCAAGACTGTCGGGAATGGCAGGGGGCAGTTTCGTATTTAAAACGATGTAGCTAAGGCTGTTGAAAAGATCACGGCATTTTACTCCGATTTGATTCACAACAAAAGCCGAGAGCTCAGGTTTTTCCGAACTGAATGAAACGTTGAAATAGCCTGTTTTCGGAATTCTGTCCACCACGAGTTTTTTTTGAATACTTTCTTCATCGTAGTCATACAGTCGCAGGATATCCAAAACCAATTTTTCCCAGTATTCGTCTGCCGAAAGAATTTTCAGGGATTTAAGCTTGTCGTGCAGGATCTGGCGCACTTTGGCATTATCTGCTTTTGAAAACGATGCTTTCTGTTTTTCCCGGCCGGAAAGAATGCGGAATGGTGAGGACGATTCAAGATCATGCAGCAGCAGTTCGTAGGAGACCATCGTCACGATCAGCGGTGACTTAAAAGTTTCAATAACATTGTTGACCCGGAACTCTGTCTGGCTGGCTTCGTATACATCGTTGGACTGAAGGCTCACCGGCCGGGTTTCAGCGAAGCCTGTGTAATATTGCGCAGTTGAAATGTATTGGGTGGGGCTGATAATATAAGCAAGCAGACCCGCTGCTAATCCAAAGGCAAGACAGCTCAGAATGGTCCATCTACGTCTGACCAGAACTTTGAACAGGTAGATAATATCCATGGCTAAGACATTTTAAATTTCAAATTGAATTGACAGGCAGAGCGTTTCTGAGGATACCCGGATGGAAAGAGCAGGGGGAAAGGAGATCACACGATGAAAGGCCCGGATTATCCAACTTCTCCCGGGACCCGTTGTTGTGTTCAGGTTATCAGTTACTTATATCTATCGGACCGGATCAAAAATAATAATAAATTCCAGAAACTAAAATTATTGGAAGGCTTTGCCGTTCGGGTGAAGTAAGTCATTCCACCTAATTTAGCAGAGCTCCGCGGCAAATGATCAAATTCTTATTTTTCTTCAGTTTCTTCCTTATCCTTTACAGCTACGCCGGCTATGGCATCCTGTTATATGTGCTGCTCAGGCTGAAAAAATGGTTTTCCCGTTCTGCACAACCCGGGCCCATACCCGCGTTGGAGCCGGACGTCACCCTGATTGTTCCGGCCTTCAATGAAGCAGGTTTTATACGGGAAAAAATCAGGAATTGTCTTGAACTTGATTATCCGGCTGACAAACTCAGGCTGATCTTCATCTCGGACGGCTCGAATGATGGCACAGCGGATATCATCAGGGAGGAAAACCGCATTATCCTGATGCACGAACAAGTCAGATTGGGGAAGTTGAATGCCATGAATCGCGCGATGAAGACGGTTACCACTCCTTTTGTTGTGTTCAGTGACGCGAATACCCTCCTGAATCCGGAGGCGCTAAAGAGAATGATGAGGCATTATACGGATCCGAGGATTGGAGGCGTTACGGGGGAAAAGAGAATTTTGGCGGAATCAAAGGGACGGGCAAGCATTGCCGGTGAAGGCATTTATTGGAAGTATGAATCCTGGCTTAAACGGCTCGACTCAGACTGGAATACAGTAATAGGCGCTGCCGGGGAACTTTTTTCCCTGCGGACTATACTGTACAAAGATCCCGGTCAGGGGATCATCATTGAAGATTTTGTATTGTCCATGCAGGTTTGCCTGCAGGGTTTCCTGATCCGGTATGAGCCCGGGGCTGTCGCTACGGAATCTGCTTCACTCAGCATAAAAGAAGAACAGAAAAGGAAGATAAGGATTGCCGCAGGTGCCTTTCAGGCCATGAGCCTGCTTTCCGGTCTCTTCAATGTTTTTCGCTATCCTGCACTATCCTTTCAGTTCATTTCCCACCGTATGCTGAGGTGGACTTTTTGCCCGCTCTGCCTGGTTGTTCTCGCGGTCACCAATACCATTCTGTTTTGGCAGGGTGCAGGCGGACTATATACCGTATTTTTTCTGGCACAGATCGTATTTTATGCAGTCGCCTTACTGGGATGGATATTCGCTAATCGCAATGTCCGCATCAGGGCCTTTTATCTGCCTTATTACTTCTTATTCATGAATTTGTCAGTATTTACCGGCTTCTTTCGCTGGCTGTCAGGTAAACAGCCGGCTGTTTGGGAAAAGGCCAGGCGTCATACTTTTACATAATGTCAGGCTCAATCACAATTATATAACGGTCCGATTCCAAAAAAAGGACTGGCAATATTTGGATCTAAAGAAAAAATACCTATTTTTATCGTAGAATTTCTAACAGTCCAGTCACAATACCTTTGAATCTCCCGATCCCAACCATTAAGGCTGTTTCAGCAGTCCATCCTTGAAATCCCCGGTTGCTGATTTTACTATTCATTAAAGATTGCCCGTCCATATCTCAGGTTTTTCCCTGAATACCAATACCTCGTGTGAACTAAGTACCTTAATGTCCAACCTACTGAGGAACAGAGTCTATTAAAACAATGACTTCTGCCCATGAAAAAGCAAATTTTAGCAGTAGACGACAGTAAGGCGATCAGGTTTTTGCTTCAGACAGTGCTTGGAAAATCTTATCAGGTTATAACGGTACCAGACGGTTGCTCTGCCATGCATTGGTTATCAAAAAGAAATTTTCCACATTTGATTATAGCCGATCCGCAATTACCGGATCTCGAAAATTGGGAGCTGATTCAGCAACTGGCCACCAGTGGTATTTACAAACATATACCAGTGATGGTGTTATCCGGACTGAGCGTGAAAGAGACAGAGGAAAAATGTGGAAAATTTCAGGTGCAGAATTACTTTATGAAACCGTTTAACCCCGTCGACCTTGTGAATGCGGTCCAGCATTTGATAGAGACTAAATCGTACGACGCCTATTTCCCTATGAAAGCCGTATGAGATTGCTGAAACGTATTCCTGAAAATCAACCTTAACCTAACTATGGATTTTACATTTTTACCCAGAACGCCTTATACAGAAAAATCCTTTATAAGATATAGTATACGCGCAAAAGCAGTTTCAGAAACGCTGATCCTGCATAGTGGTTTTTATTATATCGGAAAGAATCCCGCCAACATTGAAAAGCTCGTCAAGATCTTTAAGCGGGGATATGCTTCGGACAGCATTGAGAATGCACGCGCAGAGCTCCGGCGTTCAATAAGTCAGGAAAAAAATACGCTTCCTGAAGTAATTTTTTGCGAATCATCCTTTGATTTCAGCGCGGTAAAAAGCCTGGTACAATTCCTGAACGGCAACCCGCATTTTGCATCGATCCCGTTTATCATGGATGGATCACAGGTCTGCGATATGGAAATGAGCCTCTACAAGAAACACATGCTGGCCGATGACATCCTTCAGATTGAGGAAGCAGATCAGTCTGCCCTCGTAAGCAAGGTCCGCTTTCTGAATAAGGTAAAAAGCCGGTCGGCCGAACTGAACAACGAATGGCCGATGGAAGATGTACAATCAGGTCCCCAGGTAAATATTCACAGCACTCTGAAAAGAATTTTTGATATTCTGGTCTCCCTGACCACTTTGTTACTACTCAGCCCGCTATTCCTCCTGATCGCACTGGCCATACGCATTGAATCCAGGGGGCCGATTTTCTACATTTCCAAAAGAGCCGGACGCGGATACAAGATTTTTGATTTCTATAAATTCAGGACGATGTTTGCCGGAGCGGACCTGCGCATCAAAGAGTATTCACATCTAAATCAATACAACGGAAACGATTCTGTGAAGGGCCCTTCCTTCTTTAAATTCAATAACGATCCGCGTATAACAAGAGTGGGAAATTTTCTCCGCAACACCAGCCTGGACGAATTGCCACAGTTGATGAATGTCTTACTTGGCGACATGTCCCTGGTTGGCAACCGCCCTCTTCCCCTTTATGAAGCCGCAACGCTGACTACTGACCAGTGTGCGCAACGTTTTCTGGCTCCTGCCGGTATGACGGGATTATGGCAGATAAAGAAAAGAGGACATGAGGATATGTCGGCAGAAGAAAGAATCAGCCTCGACATCGATTATGCGAACAAGTACAATTTCATGTACGACCTCTGGATCATGGCCAATACACCCTCAGCCCTTATTCAGAAATCAAGCGCCTAAGTTTTACATCAGGCCAAACCACGCTATCTTACCGGCATGAACGATCATGCGGCGGATAATCAACCATTGATTTCCATCGTCACGCTGAACTATAACCAGGCTGCGGTCACAGAAGCATTTCTGAGATCCTGTCTTTCTCTGCGATATCCCAACTACGAGATCCTGGTTTGCGATATGGCGTCGGAAGAAAGGCTGGAGGACAAGCTGGACTCCTCGCATTATCCTAAAACACGCATTCTTCACAGCGGGAAAAACCTGGGGTTTGCGGGTGGAAATAACTGGGGCATCCGGCAGGCCGCAGGTGAATTCATATTCATTGTAAACAACGATACTGAGCTTACTCCGGACATTCTCGACCTTCTGATCCTTCCTTTCTCCGAAAACCCCGCGATTGGTGTGGTCTGTCCCAAGATCAGATATTTCTCTAATCCTGATGTTATTCAGTATGCCGGTTTCAGGCCGATGAACCCATATACCGGAAGGACATCCACTGTTGGCGACCAGGAAAAAGATCTTGGCCAGTACGACATTCCCGGACCAACGTTTGGCGCACACGGTTGCGCGATGATGGTAAAAAGGGAAGTGATTGCCCGCACCGGCATGTTCCCGGAGAAATTCTTTCTGTATTATGAAGAATGGGACTGGTCGGCCAGAATTCAAAAAGCCGGTTTCATCATCTGGTATCAGCCCTCCGCCATCATCTATCACAAAGTGTCTCTTACGGTAGGCAGGGAGAATCCCCGCACTACATACTACCTAACGAGAAACCGTATTCTTTATATGCGCCGCAACAGCGGGGTAATTCAACTTTTTCTGTTTATTCTTTTTTATATCTTTTTTACATTCCCCAAGGCTGTTTTGGGGTACATTTTCAGGGGTGAATGGGCCGAACTTCGATATTTCCTTAAGGGAGTCTGGTATAACCTGCGGCATTCCAGTTCTTCCGCCCAATAATTCTTTTCTTCCACTAATCCTCAGATATGAAAGATTTGGGGGTGTGGATGAATTCCCTTCGTTTCTTCTTCATCTGGCTCACGGCGCGCATCATGGAAAACATGAGAACAGGAAGATGGATCAGGGCGCGGAGTGTTTTCAGACGGTAAAATCTCAGTGGTATCGAAATAAAAAGCGTCAGAAAATAAAGCCCCATCATAGTGAGCCATACGGCCGGACGCGGTTCCAGGAGGGGGACACGGAAAATCGTCTGCAGCAGGAGAACAAGGCCTGTAAAGAAGAATACCACAATTGTAAGCACACGGGGAAGCAGCAGGATTTGAAAAAATTTGTAGTAAAAGACGATTGAATGCCTTGCTTTTTTCATGTCGCCGTCGAAAAATCTGCCTGCATGGTTTAATTGTGCTTCCAGCCATCGAACTCTTTGTTTTTCAAATACACTTGCGAGCGCAACCTTTTCATCGTATACCAGTGCGTCGTCCAGAAATACCATTTTGATCCGCCTTTGTAACAATTGCATATCAATTTCCCTGTCTTCGCCCGGGTTTTCCAGTATGGAGGGCACCGAAAGAATTTCATTGATCAGCCCGGTTCGGAAAGCCATGCCCGAACCTAACGGCTGTACGGAAAGCCCTGCGGCAGCAGGACCGCGGCGAAAAAGGTGAATATTAACCTCTTCGCTCATGGCGTCGAGCAGGGCAACGGGCGTGTTCATGTTTTTGGCTGTACGATGGCACTGAACGGCTTCACACCCTGCCTGAAAAGCGCCATTCACTTTTTCAAGACAACCGGGTGCCATTACATTGTCCGCATCAAGAATCATCACGATGTCGGAATCCGCCACTCTTGAAGACCTGAATGCGGCGTGCAGGGAACGGGATTTCATGGACAGGTCTACTTCCAGTACATCTACCGGAATATCCATTAATTCACGGATGGTCTCGGGTCTGAGTTTATCGGCGATAACCGTTATGGATAATTTTGAAGGAGGATAATTGTGTTGGCTGGCCTGGATGGCAGTATCCACAATTACACGATCGTCGCGGAAACTGGGAATGAGAACGGCAATCGTGAGTTTTTCTTTCCTGACCTCATATTTTTTGCCTCTTAGCAGCCGTCCGCAAATGGCCATGAAGAGCAGGTACAGCGTGCTGGCAGCAAAATATATAAATACTGCCCAGCTGATCACATACATGGTATACAGTACAAGCGTCATTACCTGAATGGTTTATAAAATGACCGGGTAGCCAGCGCCAGCATGGGCTTGTCTCCGTTGGTATCCCCATATGCAAATATCTGATCAAATTCTTCCAGGTTCCAGCGTTTCCGGATACTGATTACCTTCTGCTCGCCATGGCAATTTTTCCCTTCAATATTTCCTGTGATGCGGCCTTCAAACACTTCCAGCCGGGTGGCAATCAATTCTATCGAAAGACTGCTGGTCCAGGCTCTGATCCAGTTTTCCGCAGAAGAGCTCACTACGCAAATAAGACATTCCTCTTCCTGTAACTTCCTTATTTCCTGCAGGGCCGCCGGCCTCACAAGACCGGGCAGGATAAGTTCCGCAAACGCATCGCATTTGTCCTGGAAAACATCCACGGGCAGACCGCCGAAAAAAAACCTCAGCACCTGCTGTTTCGCCCTGTCATTAGAAATCAAACCCAGCCAGTATCCCGTCAGCCAGGGCAGGTTCCGGATCGAACCAAGGACCGTTTTCCAGGTTCCTTTCTGAAACAGGATGAGCTTCAGCAATGTGTCTTTTTTCGTGATTGTCCCGTCGAAGTCGAAAAAAGCAATTTTTCTGCAGCTCACAACTTCATTTTTTTGAACAGGAATTCAGGGATTGACTTGACGACCAGCATAATAAACCTCCAGAACCATTTAATATAAATGGTATTTTTCTTTTTAAGGTAAGCATTAAAGACTATCCGGGCAACCTCACCGGGTCGCGACGTCAGCATCGGGGGAAGCTTCTGATTTTCTGTCATCCTGGAATAGACATATCCGGGCAGTACCGACATCACGTGAACACCTTTTGGAAAACAAAGGTTTCTGAGACCGGACAGATAGGCAGTGAAGCCCGCTTTGGCACTGGAATATATCAGCCGGTCGGCCCTGCCCCGTTCTCCGGCCACTGAGCTGATTCCAATAATGGTTCCTCCCTTCCGGGCCATATAATGACGGGCTATAATATTGAGGATTGAAACGGCGCCTGTATAGTTTGTATCGATCATGGCCTTCGCGACCGGCCATTCGTTCAGGGCATCCTCTTCCGGGGCCAGCAGCCCGAACACACAAATCGTGATGTCAGGTGATGTCTGCAGTGACTCGACGAAAGCCTGATGGGTTTCATACTGCAGCGCGTCGAAAGCGATGGCATGACAGTTCACATTATAACGGACACGGATATCCGATTCAAGTGCCTGTAATCGTTCAGGCCTGCGGGCAGCCAGCACGACGTCGAATTTTTCTTCTGCCCATTTTCTCGCCATCGCCATCGCGATATCGGAACCAGCGCCAAGAATAAGTACTGAAGCCATGAGATTAATTGTGGGTTATCCTGAGTCTGTCGGACTGTGCCGAATGTATTTTTTCAAGGGGATTGTATCTGGCCACAATCTGCCGGAAGCGGTCCAGTTCCGGATATCCCATCTGCAGGATTTCCGGTTTCATCCTTGCATCCTTTGACATATACACCCGCCCTCCGTAACGAACTACGATCTGGTCCAGCCTGTCCAGCAAGGGCATCAGACCGGTTCTGACTGGAAAATCCATCGCGAGGGTGAAACCCTCCATGGGAAAAGATATAAGGCTTTCCTGCTTCCCAAAAATTTTCAATACAGTCAGGAAGGAGCCCATTTCTTTTTCGCTGATTACCCTGAGGATCTCGACCAGACCCTCGCGGGCATGCAGTGGAATAACGAACTGGTATTGTAGAAAACCCCGTTTACCATAGGCCCGGTTCCAGTGTCCGACGGAATCCAGCGGATAGAAAAAAGGCTCATACCCTACGATGCGACTGGTTACTTTTTTCCTGTCTTTGTGATAGTAAAGAAAATTAAATGACCTGACAGTGAGGGGATTTATAATCCAGGAGGGCAGGTATGCGGGTAAATTAAACACTGGTTTCTTCGGGAGTATAAAGGGATCTCCGCTCATGGTTTCGGGCAGGTCAGACGGCAAGGCGTGTTCGCCGGTAAAGACAATTCCCCGGCCATGTTGTTTTCCCTTTTGGAGGCAGTCAATCCAGGCCACCGTGTAGGTAGCCTCTTTATGGGTTTCCAATAGCCGGATGAGCTCATCCAGATTTTCCGCCCTGATTTTGTTCTGCCTGATAAAAGCCGTCTCCACTTTTTTCAGCCTGAATTTTATCCGGCAGATGATACCTGTAAGCCCCATTCCGCCGCAGGTCGCTTCAAAAAGATCCGGATTGATTTGCGGCGAACAGATTATCTGATCGCCGGAAGACAGCATAAGCCCGAGTTCCAGAATGTGCCGGGAGAAAGATCCTTCCACATGATGATTCTTTCCATGGATATCACTCGCAACGGCGCCGCCCGCAGTAATGTATTTTGTCCCCGGCGTCACCGGAAGAAACCATCCCCTGGGCAAGATCACCCGGAGGATGGAATCCAGCAGGATGCCGCTCTGACATTCAAAAATGCCCTGGACCGGATCAAAGGCAAGAATCTTGTCAAATTTCAGGGTTGAAATCGTTAAGGCAGCAAGAGCCGCGTCGCCATAACACCGTCCGTTTCCCCTCGCAATGAAAGAAGTTGCATCCTTCACCAGCCGTCCCAGCTCATCCTCGAATGCAAAGGATTTTTCATCGGATTCCATCACCGGATAGTTGCCCCAGTTCGCCAATAATTTCTTCATTTGAAAAAACTTGTATTGCGCAAATAAAGAATCATATATATCGAAATGATCCAGAGCACCAGTGTAACCTGAATAAATGCATCTTTATAAAGAATCTCTGTAGGTGAGCCGGATTTTTTCTGTACGAAGGTGATCTGCAGGTAACGCATGAGACCGGCGATCACAAAAATGCTGGTATAATAGAGGCTAGAGGTGCCCAGCCTGCTTACGGTCAGGGGAGAAACGGTATAATTGATATAGGCCACAATGATGATGGCACTGGACAGACCGAGCAGGGTATCCAGAAATTCAAGATTGTACCCACTCATGGATTTTCGTATATCCGTCCCCGTTGAAACGGAGATGAGCATGTCGTCCCTCCTTTTGGCGATCGCCATAAATAAGGCGAGCAGGAAGCTCATAATAATCAGCCATTCCGAGGTTTCCACCCGCGAGATCACTGCGCCGCCTTTTACCCGGAGTACATAGCCCGCAGACAGGATGAGGATATCCAGGATTGCTATATTTTTCAGGCCGAAGGAATAGAGAATATTTAAAACAAAATACATGATCAGGATGAGGTAAAAATACAAACCGGGATCGGCCATCCAACCCAGTACGCTGCCGGCCAGCAACAGAAATGCGCTCAGCACAAGAGCAGACGATTTCTTCACTTTTCCGGAGGCAAGCGGACGAAGCCGTTTTACCGGATGATTGCGGTCCTGAGCAATATCATGATAGTCGTTAATAATATATATGGAGGAAGCAAAAAAACTAAATGCGAAAAATCCTTCGATCATCGGAATCGTCCTGCCCGGAATAAAGAATTTCCCCGCAAAGAAGGGTGGAATCAGCAGAAAAAGATTTTTGGCCCAGTCGGCAGGCCGCATTAACCGGAGATAGTATTTCATGTCATTGAGCGCGTTAATATACATCATAAACATTCTTGGGCATTCCGGCTCAAATGTATTTCGGCTAAATTTGCCACGTTCATGAGCCCGAGTTCCCCGGAGATATTAGACAGTCCGATCGAGTACCTGAAAGGTGTGGGTCCGCAGCGTGCAGCTATTCTTCGGAAGGAACTGGGCATTGGAACTTTCAGGGACCTGCTGGAACTCTTTCCTTACCGGCACATTGACAAATCACAGATCACATCCATCGCCTCCATTCATCCGCAGACGGAATTTGTTTTCGCAGGCGGAACTCTCGGCTCTTTGCAGATTGTCGGCAGCGGCCGTGGAAAAAGACTGGTGAGTACGATACAGGACGGAACCGGAACACTTTCCCTGGTCTGGTTTCAAAGTCTTTCCTGGATAGAGAAAAATCTAAACCCCGGATTCCGGTACCGCGTCTACGGCCGGATCAGCAGCTTCAATGGCGAACTCCAGTTGACCCATCCTGAAATGGAACCGGCAGATGAAGCGAACCGGGAATCGCTTCCGCTTCATCCCATCTACCCGGCCACGGAAATACTCAGGGCACGCGGCCTCGGGGGAAGACAACTGGCGAAACTTACCCGTCAGCTGCTGTCACAGCTCAGGGAAAAAGACCTGCCCGAATTTATTCCAGCGGATATAACCGGTGGTTTGAAACTGGTCAGCCGCCTTCAGGCATATCAGTGGATTCATTTTCCGCCTTCTTTGGAAAATTACGAACAGTCTCTTTTCCGCCTGAAATTCCAGGAATTCTTTCTGAATCAGGTCAGAACAGGCCTGGTAAAAACACGGCGCCGGAAGCATTCCAAAGGGGTCGTATTCAGCCAGGTCGGCACATTATTCAACGATTTTTATTCGAGATCCCTTCCCTTCAGCCTCACCGGGGCCCAGAAACGGGTAATCAGGGAAATACGTCAGGATACAGCCTCCGGGCACCAGATGAACCGCCTCCTTCAGGGTGATGTAGGGAGTGGAAAAACCATGGTGGCCCTCCTGATCATGCTCCTGGCGGCTGACAATGGCTTTCAGAGCTGCCTGATGGCGCCGACGGAGATCCTGAGTCAGCAGCATGCGGACCATTTCCGGCACATGCTGCGCGATCTGCCGGTCAGGACGGCCCTGTTAACGGGGTCGGTCCGGGCTGCCGACAGAAAAGTGATACTGAAAGACCTGGAAGAAGGTAATATCCATATTCTGATAGGGACTCATGCGATACTCGAAGAGCCCGTGCATTTCCAGAACCTCGGACTTGCCATCGTGGATGAACAGCATCGTTTCGGCGTAGCACAGCGGGCCCGTCTGTGGAAAAAAGCCACTATTCCGCCCCATGTGCTGGTGATGACGGCAACGCCGATACCCCGTACCCTGGCCATGACGGCCTATAATGACCTGGACTATAGTATCATTGATGAACTGCCCCCCGGAAGGCAACCCGTCAGAACGGTCCAGCGTTATGACTATGACCGGCCTAAAGTGATGGATTTCATGAAGGAAGAGATCAAAAAAGGCCGGCAGGCTTACGTGATTTTTCCACTCATCGAAGAATCGGAAAAGCTCGACTATGAAAATCTCATGAAGGGTTTTGAGAACGTAAAAGCCTATTTTCCCGAACCAGCGTATTATATTAGTATGGTTCACGGCCGGCAAAAACCCCAGATCCGCGAAACCAACATGAAAAGATTTGCCGGAGGTGACACGCAGATCATGGTGGCCACGACCGTTATTGAAGTAGGCGTCCATGTTTCAAATGCCACCGTGATGGTAATTGAAAGTGCTGAAAAATTTGGTTTGTCGCAGCTGCATCAGCTTAGGGGAAGGGTCGGCCGGGGTGCAGATCAGAGTTATTGCATCCTTATTTCAGGCAGAAATGCAGGAGCTGGTGCTAAAGAAAGACTAACCATTATTTGCGATACCAGTGACGGGTTCAGAATTGCCGAAAAAGACATGGAAATACGCGGACCGGGCGATATAGCAGGGACCCGGCAGAGCGGACTTCTGGATTTTAAACTGGCGGATATTGTGCGTGACAGGGATATTCTGCAGGTGGCTGTCCGGTGTGCGGAAAAGCTGCTACTGAAAGATCCCGAACTGGAACTGACGGATCACAGGGCATTGAGACAGGAACTCATGCACGAAAAGGGAAAAACACCCTGGAGCCGGATTTCTTAATGGCGGATAAAACCCAGTACGTGAAAAAGAGGATTTGTCTTGCGGTATTCTCACTGATCGCCTCCTTTTGCGGTGTATTTGCACAGTCGGATCCGGGCAGCCTGGAATTCACTGAGAATAAGGGTCAATGGAACGCTGCTGTGCTCTATCGCGCCGAACTGCCCAACACCAGTTTTTACCTTCAGAAACACGGATTCAGCCTGCTGCTGCAATCCCCGGGCGATATGGCTGCATTGCGGGAAATCATGCACGGACATTCTTCTTCATCCGGAAAAGAAAAACAAACGGAACCTGCCGCAGGCGCAAAAAATCCCGGCAACGCCACGCTTGCCGATACTAAGCCCGGCCCTAAATTCCCTTCCGGTGGAAATCAGCCCCCTGGCGGACCTGCGTCAGGCATCTCCCTGCTGATGCATTCACATTATTATCGCGTGGAGTTTCTCAACAGCTCGGAAGAGGTTGAAATCACGGGCGACAAAAAAGTGGATACCTATAACAACTATTTTATCGGCAATGACAGTACAAAATGGAAATCACACTGCCGGATTTTTCAGGCCATCGTATATAAAAACATTTATCCGCATATTGACCTCAGATATTATACGGACAGGGGACAATTAAAATATGATCTCGTTGTACATCCGGGAGGCGATCCCCGCCAGATCCGGATAAAATATCATGGTGCCGAGAAACTCATGGTAAACAAAAGCACGCTGACCATTCAGACTTCTGTTGGCAATGTGGAAGAAAGTATTCCGAAATGTTACCAGTTTACTTCAACCGGCACAAAAGACGTGGAATGCGGGTATGTCGCCGGGCCTGATACCACTATACAATTCCAGGTGGCGGGCTACTCTCCTTCCGCAACCCTGATCATCGACCCAACCCTGATTTTTTCCACTTTTACGGGTTCGAGTTCCGACAACTGGGGATATACGGCTACTTATGATGAAAGTGGAAATTTCTATTCAGGAAGCATTACTCTTTTTGAAGAAAATGTCAGCAGCGGGGAAGGATTTCCAACCACTCCCGGCGCATACCAAAGAAAATACCAGGGAGGAGACGAAAATGACGACGGGGGGTATCAGTATGATATCACCATCATGAAGTTCAATCCCACCGGTACTGCGCGTCTGTACGCAACCTATATCGGTGGTAAGGGCAACGAACAGCCACACAGCCTGGTGGCAGACGCCGCGGGTAATCTGGTAATCGCCGGAAGGACGAGTTCCGCCAATTATCCTGTGCTAACCAGCAATGGAACGATAGACAAGAATCACGGGGGGTACGATATCGTGCTTACTAAACTAAATGCAACAGGCACTGCACTGATCGGATCCCGAATGATCGGCGGCTCCGGATATGATGGTGTGAACATTGCGCCTAAATACTTTACCGGAGGTAATATACGGCTGGGCCAGAACTCCCTGCGACTGAACTATGGAGATGACGGAAGAAGCGAAGTCATTCTGGATAAACAGGGGAATGTCTACCTCGCCTCCTGCACGGCATCCACTGATTTTCCTACCGTAGGACCTTTCCAGAATAAGAGTGGCGGAATGCAGGACGGAGTATTCATCAAAACAAACCCGGACCTGAGTACCATACTCGCGAGTTCTTATATCGGAGGGAACAGCGACGACGCTGCATTCGCCCTGGCCCTGAATCCCACCAATAATAATATTTATATCGTCGGTGGAACATCCAGTCCTAATTTCCCCGGTGCAGGGAATGCGTCGGTTATCGGACCCTCCAAAAAAGCGGGCATCGACGGATTTCTTTCCATCCTGAGTGGCGACGGACACACGCTGATACGGACTTCTTATTTTGGAACGGATGGAACCGAAGTTTTATATGGTGTGCAGTTCGACAACTTCGGATATCCCTACATCATGGGAACCACTACAGGTATCTGGCCCGTAATCAATGCGTCATTCAGCCAGGCAAACGGCAAACAGTTTATTTCCAAACTCAGGCCCGACCTGACCGGCTATGTTTATTCTACGGTTTTCGGAAAGGGTGCACAGTTCCCGGACATCTCTCCCACGGCTTTTCTCGTCGACAGATGTGAAAATGTTTATGTGGCCGGCTGGGGCGGCGGTATCGAGGTGGAAGCAAACGGTGCGGCAGTTTATGAAAATTCGAAAACCACCGGATTGACCACAACAGCGAATGCCATCAAAAAAACCACGGACGGCGATGATTTTTATTTTTTTGTATTGCAGAAGAATGCAGTCTCCCAGCTTTATGGAAGTTTTTATGGACAGACCGGTGGACTTGGCGATCACGTGGACGGCGGCACCAGCCGTTTCGACAAACAGGGCGTGATCTATGAAGCCATTTGCGCCAACTGTTATGGTATGGGAACCTTTCCCACCACGCCCGGTGTATGGTCGCCGAAAAATGGAACAGGTAATGCCGGATGTAATCTGGCCGCTATAAAAATTGCATTTAATTTTTCCGGGGTGGTCGCGGAACCCCGTTCCCTGATCAATGGGCGCTATGACAGTACAGGCTGTGTGCCGCTCGACGTGCTTTTCCGTGACACCATCCACAATGCAAAGCAGTATATCTGGACATTCGGGGACGGCTCGGCCGATACCCTAACCACTACGCCGCAGGTAGTTCACACCTATCTCAATATCGGCAGCTATACCGTAAGACTGATTGCCATCGATTCCACCACCTGCAATATCAGTGACACGGCCTTCCTGCGTATCCAGGTAAGGAACGATAAAGCCAACCTCGATTTTGATTTTACCAAACTGCCGCCCTGCCAGTCGCTTTCCTATCTGTTTACCAATACGTCCGTTGCACCGCCGGGAAAACCTTTCCGGGCCGGCACCTTTACATGGGATTTCGGAGACGGCTCCACTGCACCGGGTAACAGTCCGGTTAATCATTCTTATGCCAGTTCAGGAACCTACCCGGTCAGCCTGATCCTTGTCGATACCAGCTATTGTAATTTCCCCGATACGGTTGTCAAAACACTGCGGGTGTCTGCTGTTGTAAAAGCACAATTTGATGTCACTGACGGATGTGCCCCTTTCAATGCCGTCTTTAACAACACTTCACTGGCGGGTGCGAGTTTCCGCTGGGATTTCGGCGACAACAAACCCGGTTCTTCCGATGTAAATCCTGTACATGTATACACTGACACCGGAACCTTCACGATCACCCTGGTGGCTATAGATTCCAATACATGTAATATTGCGGACTCGGTTACACGGACCATCCGTGTAAATCCAAAACCCGAAGCGGCATTTATCAATTTACCGGTTCCCGCGTTATATAATACACCAACCGTTTTTTATAACAACTCCTTACATGCGACGCGCTATGTCTGGCTCTTTGGCGATGGGGATTCTGCCGTACGCGCCTCCACCGATACCGTCATACATCAGTATCAGCAAACCCTGACTTACAATGCCTGCCTGGTTGCAGTAAACGAGTTCGGGTGTTCTGATACGGTTTGCCATCCGGTGGAAAACCTGGTCAATCCGTTGCTGGATGTGCCGAACGCGTTCACACCGGGCAGATTCGGTCAGAACGGCATCATCATGGTAAGGGGATTTGGCATCCAGGCATTAAATTGGAAAATTTATAACCGGTGGGGACAAATCGTGTTCGAAACCAACAATTCTGCTGCCGGATGGGATGGAACGTTCAGGGGTACCGCACAGCCGATGGATGTGTATACCTATACGCTTGATGTGACGTTTTTTGACGGAACCAGGACCCGCCGGACCGGCGATATTACCCTGATCCGGTAAGCTGTTAAAACTCAGGGACAGGCAACGAAGATTCCCTGATTGATGTATATCAACGTGAAGACACGGATTCCGGAAAATATTCGATTAGGGGTAACCGTTAATCCCAAATCGGGAAAACAGAGCGGCCCGTTTAACTGATTGGTGTGAAGGATGGGAAATCTTTAACAAAATGCTGAAGTGCTATAAACCATCTTTGCACTCTTATTTTTTTTAAACCATTGATTTGGTGAAAATTCGAATCTTAACAATACTGGTTTTTTCCATCCTTGGAGTCCGTGTGTCAGCGCAAACGGAAGCTTCCAGTCTGGAATTCATTGAGAATAAAGGACAGTGGGATTCCAGGGCCCTGCTTAAAGCGGATGTGGGTACCGGCAGCCTTTTCTTTCATAAGAAAGGAATCAAAGTAGTCCTTCATGATCCACGGGAAATAGCCGAAATGGCCGCCTCCCATGCAGGTCAGTTTTCACAGGATTCCGGCGCTTCGGCGGGTGCCAGGCGAAATATGTCCGGCAGACCCATGATCCGGACCCATGCTTATTCAGTCGACTTTCTCGACATGAATGAAAACGTGGAAATCGTTCCGGACAAACCGCTGGATACATACAACAACTATTTCATCGGAAATGATTCTACCCGCTGGGCAAAAAAATGCCGCATTTTCCAGGGCATCACGTATAAAAATATTTATCCCGGCATCGACCTCCGTTATTATACTGACAACGGAAAGCTGAAATACGATCTCATCGTTCATCCGGGCGCCAATCCCGACCGTATTGCCCTCCGCTACGAAGGACTAAACGGACTAACGGTATCGAACAACCGGCTTACCCTGAAGACTTCTGTCGGCGACGTAAAGGAAATGGAGCCTTATTCATACCAGGCAGGTGACCATGGCCGCGAACCGGTGGACGTCAAATACAGGGTCAGGGACAACGTGGTCCGTTTTCAGGTGAGCCGTTTTCATAATGACCGTGTGCTGGTAATCGATCCCACCCTGGTATTTTCAACTTTTACCGGCAGTCAGGCATCGAACTGGGGATTCACGGCAACGCCCGGTCCTGACGGGAGTTTTTATGCAGGCGGAATTGTTTTCGGCGACGGTTTTCCGGTTTCCAACGGTGCCTACGAGGCACATTTTCGTGGCGGCGAAAATGACGTGGGCATCATGAAGTTCAGCACCAATGGGCGCAACCGTTTATTCGCCACTTATATCGGCGGAGGCAGTGTGGAATGTCCGCACAGTATGTATTGCGACCCTCAGGGAAATGTCGTTGTCATGGGGCGCACCTATTCAGAAGACTTTCCAATTCTCAATGTATTCGGCACGCCGGGCGGATGCGATATGTTCGTAGTTAAACTCAGCTCCAACGGCACTACGCTGCTGGGAGCGGCAAGGATCGGAGGTTCTGAATATGATGCGGTGAACCAGGAAGATCAGTTGAACAGGGAGGGCGGTGCTAAGGAAAAAGCCAACGGGCTGATAAAAAATTATGGGGACGATTCCCGCAGCGAGGTCATTCTTGATGCCGGCAACAACGTGTATATCGCTTCCTGCTCACGCTCTAAAAGTGATTTCCCGATCAAAAACGCTTTTCAGCCTACTTTCGGCGGAGGCAAACAGGATGGTGTAATCGTGAAGTTGTCACCTAACCTCGATAACATCATCTTCGCCAGTTTCCTCGGTGGGAACGGCGACGATGCCTGCTTTGTTCTTAAACTGAATCCCGCTACAGGTGATATCTATGTGGCCGGAGCCACTACCAGCGCAAATATGCCCGGAAATAAAGCAGGCGTGCTACAGCCTGGTTTTAACGGCGGAATATGCGACGGATTTATTTCCATCATCAGCAATGACGGTTCCACACTTAAAAAAACCACCTTCCTGGGCACTTCCGGGTTTGATGCCATCTACGGGATAGAGTTTGACAAATTTGGATTCCCTTATGTGATGGGCTCTACAACGGGCAGCTGGGTAACGACGCCCAACGTAGGTTTTATCAACCCGGGCGCCAAACAATTTGTCGGCAAACTTAAACCAGATCTCAGTGCGTATGTATATTCCACGACGTTCGGATCGGCAGCAAACAATCCAAATATTTCGCCGGTGGCCTTCCTGGTCGACCGTTGTGAAAATGTTTATGTTACCGGATGGGGAGGATGGCTTTATGCCACATCGGATCCTTATGGACTTTCAGGTACAGCAGGCATGCCGGTTTCAGGAAATGCGCTGAAGAAAATCACGGATAACCGCGATTTCTACTTTATTGTTATACAAAAGAACGCGTCGGCGCTCCTTTACGCAACGTTTTATGGTCAGAATGATGGTCCCGAGAGCATCAGCGAACACGTGGACGGAGGAACCAGCCGCTATGACCGCAACGGAACGATTTACCAGGCCATCTGCGCCAACTGCGGGGCTCATAGTGTGACTCCTTTCCCGACAACTCCGGGAGTGTGGGGTCCCAGAAACGGAACCGGCGGTGTGGGCTGTAACCTGGCGGCCGTAAAAATTGCGTTTAATTTCGCGGGCGTTTCGGCTGATCCCCGATCCATCATCAACGGGCATATCGACAGCAGCGGTTGCGTACCCCTTCCTGTCCTCTTTACCGATACCGTACACAATGCAAAACAATATATCTGGAATTTTGGAGATAATACCGGCGATACCCTGTTAACCGCTCCCCAGATATGGCATACGTACAATAATACAGGAACCTATCGCGTACGGCTGATCGCTATCGATTCCAATTCCTGCAATGTCGCGGACACCGCCTACCTGACCATCCGCGTCAGAACAGACCGCGCCGTGCTGGATTTCGATATTACCAAACTGGCTCCCTGCCAGTCGCTGAATTACCAGTTCGACAATACGTCTACCCCACCACCGGGGAAACCATTCCTGCCCGGTGCATTTACCTGGGATCTCGGCGACGGCACGAGGATCAACCCCGCACCGAACAGTATCACCCATTCATACGCAAGTACGGGGACTTATATGGTTAAACTTATCCTCAACGATACCAGTTACTGCAATTACCCGGACAGCCTCACCGATACATTGCGGGTCTCCCCTTTGGTGAAGGCGCAGTTTGAAATCAGCGACGGATGTGCACCTTATACGGTAACAATCAACAATACATCGCTGGCTGGACAGCAGTTTATCTGGGATTTCGGCGACAATACACCTATATCCAATGATGTAAATCCTACCCATACATTTACTGATACCGGGACTTATGTTATTCACCTGAAAGCCATTGACCCCGGCACCTGTAATGTGACGGACTCCACGACCCGCACGATCCATGTACACCTGAAACCCGTTTCCGCTTTTACTTATACACCGGTACAACCCGACTATAATACGCCGACAACCTTTATAAACGGATCGCAGGACGCTACACATTATATCTGGTATTTCGGAGACAACGATTCACTGGCCGTGAACACAACAGATCCGTTTAAACATCAGTACCAGTATACCGGGACCTTCAATGTTGAACTGGTGGCGATTAATGAATTCGGATGCGCCGACACGAGCTATCAGGAGGTACAGTCGCTGATCAATCCACAACTGGATGTACCGAATGCCTTCACCCCCGGACGATTCGGCGAAAACAGCGTCATTAAAGTGAAAGGATTCGGCATCATGGCCATGAACTGGAAAATCTACAACAGGTATGGGCAGGTTGTATTTCAATCGAATACACCCAGTGTGGGATGGGATGGCACGTTTAACGGAATCGCCCAGCCCATGGATGTCTATGCCTATACCCTCGAAGCAACATTTGAAGACGGTAAGAAAACAACCCGGAAAGGTGATATCACGTTAATAAGGTAAAATGTATCTTTATAGTTCCCTCGCAGAAATTCTGTACCGATGATCCGGATGCGCATCATATTGATTTTGCTGGTCTTTCTGACCCTGAGCGGTTTGAAACTGAACGCGCAGGATCTGCATTTCTCCCAGTGGTTCAATGAACCGCTATTGACCAATCCGGCCAATACCGGCTTCATCCCTGATGCCGACTACAGGCTGGGGGCCAATTACCGCAATCAATGGTCCACTGTGATGTCACAGCCTTACCGCACCATGAGTGTATGGGGTGATGCACAGGTTTACCGTAACCGGTTCGAAAACGGCTGGCTGGGACTGGGCGGTGCGGTCCTGCACGACGTGGCCGGCGCGAGCAGTCTCAGTGCTACGCAGGTTTACCTCTCTGTAGCTTACCATCAGATGCTTGGCTATTCCAGTCTTTTGTCTGCCGGCTTTAATACGGGCTGGGTGAATAAACAGATCAACAATGCCAACCTGAAATTCCCGGATCAGTTCGACGGGAAATTCTTTGACAACAATATTCCCACGTCGGTAACGATCGATAAGCCCAATATCAATTATTTCGATATGCAGATAGGCATTAACTATGCCTATTTCCCCGATTCAAAGACTTATGTAAATGCCGGCTTTTCCGTGCAGCATATCAATACGCCGGAGGAATCTTTTTTCAACAGTAACCCGGCCGGTTATGACGACCGCATACCGATGCGGTTCATCGCGTTTCTCAACGGCAGCTTTAAGACCAGCGATATGGTCATCATCAACCCCATGGCATACTACACGGTGCAGGCCAGTGCACATGAATTCGTAGCCGGACTCAACGCGCAGTACAATCTTTCCGGTGACGGAGAACAACAGCTTATTGGCGGCCTCTACATCCGCCCCGATGATGCAGTCATTCCAATGGTAGGGTTTATCTATAAGAGTATCCGGCTGATGTTCACTTATGATGTAACCATTTCTTCCCTTAAACAATATAATAACGGAAACGGAGCATGGGAATTTGCCATCATCCATCCGGGGTATTATTCGGAATACAATGGGGATCGCCGGCAATCACTCTGTCCGTCATTCAAGAACTGACCTATTCACCAGACTATGAAGAAAATTTCCCTGCTGCTGATTCTCGCCATTAGCTTTTTTAGTTATGCGCACGCACAGGAGGAAGGCGGAGGCGGCGGATTTGATAAATCGAAATTGTTCGTGGGTGGTACTATAGGCCTTTCTTTCAGCTATGCCACCAGCATTGTTGTAGCCCCGATGGTGGGGTATCAATTCTCCCCGCTTTTTGCCGCCGGTGTAGGTCTCAACTATTCCTACTACAGCTATGACAACGGATTCAACGACTATTTTAAGGAAACCTATCTCGGGATGAGCATTTTCGGCAGGGTCTATCCTTTACAGCAGTTTTTTCTCCAGGTGCAGCCCGAATTGAACTATGTATGGGGAAATGGTTATTTCCCCAGCATCAATCAGAATGAATATAGCAAGGTCAGCCAGTTTGTGCCCTCTCTCCTGCTGGGCGGCGGCGCGGCAATTCCCGCAGGTCGCAGCGGCGCTTTTACCATCAGTATCCTGTATGATGTGCTCCAGAATCCCCTTTCCCCCTATTATCACCAGGCGGTCTATGGGTTTGGATTTACGACAGGCTTCTAATGCCGGATCCAATCACAGGGCTTAGGCGGCCCACGCATTTAATCAGCTTATCTTATTAAATAATTCCACCGGAGTACTGCAGAAGAAAAGGGAAGATAGCAGTTCGTCGTGCAGAAAACCTTCTTTCTGCATGTGTAAGATCTGTTTTTGAAGGTGGTTGTAGAATCCGTCGGAATTCAGAATGTAAATCTTTTTATGATGGATTTTCAACTGATTCCAGGTGAGGATTTCAAACAGTTCATCCATGGTACCGAAACCGCCGGGCAGGACAATGACAGCGTCGCAACGGTCGTAAATCATTTTTTTTCGGGTATGCATGTCCGGTACCACCGCAAGCTCGGAAAGACCCTTATGCTGTACTTCCCATTCAATCAGAAGTTCCGGTATGATCCCCATGATCTGCCCTTCCTCTTCGAGAACGGCATCGGCGAGCGTGCCCATCAGCCCTTTCTGGCCGCCGCCGTATACGAGTTTAATCTTTAACATAGTCAGCAACCTGCCCAGTTCCTGAACATGTTCCGCAAATATTGGATTGTTGCCACTTCGGGATCCACAGAAGACCGCGACCGATTCAATGTTCATAAATTTCCCATTGAGGGAACTAAAATTGAAAATTTAAAATTGTATTTCCTAATTTTCTGCCACTAATTTCAACCTGCCGCATGTCGCCTGCCCTTTTGTTCGGTTTTGTGATCGCTTATTTTGTCCTTTTACTGTTTGTTGCATACCGGACGTCGAGGGGTTCCGATAACGAATCTTTCTTTATCGGGAACAGGAATTCCAACTGGATGCTCGTAGCCTTCGGTATGATCGGCACTTCACTGTCCGGCGTCACTTTCGTAAGTGTGCCTGGCGCAGTTTCCAGGACTGCCTTCTCCTATTTCCAGATCACCATTGGGTATTTCATAGGGTATCTGATGATCGCTTATGTATTGCTGCCCCTTTATTACAGAATCCATCTAACCTCCATATATCACTACCTTAATGAAAGACTGGGAATGCGCGCGTATAAAACCGGCGCCGGCTTTTTTATCCTGTCCCGTGTGCTGGGTGCCACGGCTCGTCTCTACCTGGTAGTAAATATCCTCCAGGATGCCATCCTTTCGGGATTTCACGTACCCTTCTGGCTCACCACGCTGGTCATCCTGCTTATGATTCTTCTCTATACTTATGAAGGGGGTGTGAAAACCATTGTTTGGACAGATACCCTGCAAACAACCTGTATGCTGGGGGGGATGGTAATCTGTACTTTTTTCATCCTTCATCATATGCACCTTGGCCTGCCGCAGGCATTTCAGGCGATGCATGAAAAGGGGTATTCAAAAATTTTTTTTACCGATCCCGACAGTAAACTTTTCTTCCTCAAACAAATCGTGGCCGGTATGTTTATCACCCTGACTATGACGGGTATGGACCAGGAAATGATGCAGAAAAGCATTTCGGTTAAAACGCTTAAAGATTCCCGTAAGAATATGGTCGTACTGGGATTCATCATGCTCTTTGTGATCTTTCTGTTTCTTTTTCTTGGAGGACTCCTGCATCTTTTCGCAGCCTCAGAAAATCTGGATCTGTCCGGTGACCATCTTTTTCCCGAACTGGCTCTTCATCATATGCCGCAGATCATCTCGGTCATTTTTATCATCGCGCTGATTTCCGCCCTGTTTCCGAGTTCCGACGGAGCCATTACAGCCCTCACTTCTTCCTTTTGTATCGATATTCTTGGCATCAACCGGAACAGCGGACTGACGGAAACCGAAAGAAAAAAAATCAGGCAGCGCGTGCACATCGTCTTTATTTTTATTTTCCTCATTTTCGTACTTATCTATAAGTGGATTTCGAGCGACAGCATGATCGGTGTCATCCTGAGCGTGGCGGCTTACACTTATGGTCCCCTGCTGGGCCTGTTTTCGTTTTCGATCCTGACGAAAAGGACCCTCAGGGACCGCTGGGTACCCGTGATATGCATCCTGTCGCCGGTTATCTGCTTCCTGCTCGACAGGTATCAGGCCCTTCTGTTCGGAAATTTCCGGATCGGCCTGGAGCTTCTTCTCATCAACGGATTACTCACTTTCCTGGGCCTCTGGCTTATCAGCAGAAAAAGCCCGGTGGCGACCCCGAAGAACACCCTGTAGCTGTCAAGTCTTACATTTGCGTATGGAGCTTATCCATCCCCTGGTTCAGGTTTATGCAGAAAAATATTCTCCTCAGGACGACAATACCCTGAATGAGATCCTGTCTGCTTCGGCCTCCCATCCCGAAGCCCATATGCTAAGCGGGGCCCTTCAGGGTAAATTCCTCGAAATGATCAGTCTTTTACTGCGGCCAAAGTATATCCTGGAAATTGGTACGTTTCTGGGATACAGCGCCTTATGCCTTGCGGCGGGCCTGTGTGAGGGAGGCGAGCTGCATACACTGGAGAATGATGAAAATTCAGCCCGGGTGGCTGCGGAGAATTTTAAGAAAACCAAAACAGGCAATAAAATAATTTTGCACCGGGGAAATGCGTTAGAGCTTCTCCATCAGCTTGATAAGCCCTGGGATCTGGTTTTTATCGACGCAGACAAAACCGGATATGAAAAATATTACCAGGCCCTGGTTCCAAAGCTCAGACCTGGGGCGCTGATACTGGCAGACAACGTGTTTTTTCACGGACAGGTGCTCGAAAAAGAAATTAAAGGCAAAAATGCCCTGGCCATCCGGGCTTTTAACGACATGGTCCTGGCCGACAACCGGGTTCACAAAATGATGCTCACCCTGCGGGACGGCGTCTATCTGATCCTGAAAAAATAGCAGTGGATGAATCTACGACTTAACATCATGTTACTGGTAACCATTCTTGCAACCGCTGCAAGGGCCCAGAACAACATTCAGATCAATCAGTACATTAATACGTACAAGTCGCTTGCGATGGCGGAAATGCAACGGACAGGAGTACCAGCTTCAATTATCCTGGCCCAGGGCATCCATGAAACCCAGGCCGGCACCAGTGACCTGGTCATCGCTTCTAACAACCATTTTGGCATCAAATGCAAGGACAGCTGGAAGGGTGCCGTGGTATACCATGATGATGATGCGAGAGCTGAATGTTTCCGCAGTTATGTTTCTGCAGAAGACTCTTACCGCGACCATTCTGATTTCCTGGCAGCAAGCCCGCGCTATGCTTTTCTGTTTAAACTTTCCCCGGAGAACTATGAAGGCTGGGCTTATGGCTTAAAAAAGGCCGGTTATGCCACGAACGTAAAATATTCACAGATCCTGATCAAACTGATCAACGATTATGACCTGCAGCGGTATGATCTGATCGCCCTTGGAAAACTTCCGCCGGAAAACAACCTGGCTTCAGCTCCGTTGAATCCATCTGCTGACAGTACGGATGCCCTGCAAACTACTGCCTCAGCGGTGGCGTATCCCGAAGGAACATTTGAAATCAACGGCGCAAAAGTGGTTTATGTTTCTGCCGGTGTTTCTTTATTATCCATTTCGGGGAAATATGACATCCCGCTGGCGAGGTTGCTGGAATTTAATGATATGCATCAGGAGGACGTCCTGGCATCGGCTCAGTTGGTATTTCTGCAACGCAAAAGAAAAATTGGTGCCAGTGAACTCCACATAGTAATGCCGGGAGAGACTTTATATGGAATCTGTCAGTCAGAGGGCATCCGGTACGAGAGTCTGTTGGAATATAACCGGCTGAGACCGGGGGAAGAGCCCGCCGCGGGTGAAAAACTAAACTTACAAACGGCGGTCAGCGGAAAGCCCGCTTTAAGGAATCAAAGCAGCGCAAAAACAAGCATTCCCTCATCCTGAAATATATGTCAACCCTTCGCGTGCATGACAAGACCTTTAAGCCGTATTTATCTGCGGAATCCATCCGGGAGAAAGTGGATGAACTGGCGTCCAGGCTTAGCCGCGATTATGCAGGCAAAAATCCGGTTTTTATTGCCATCCTGAACGGGGCTTTCATTTTTGCCGCCGACCTCTTTAAAGCCATCGATTTCGATGCCGAGATAAGCTTTATCAAACTGGCGTCGTATAAGGGAACCAAATCGACCGGCCAGGTAATTACGGCCATTGGTATGGATATAGAATTATTTAACCGCCATGTGGTGATTTTGGAAGATATTGTGGATACCGGAAAGACGCTGCATCAGTTCCTGCCCCAGCTTTGGCACCAGCATCCGGCCTCCCTCAGGGTGGTAGCCCTGCTGCATAAGCCTGAAGCGATGGTTTTTCCGTTGAAAGTTGACTATGCCGGCTTCGAAATTCCCAATAAATTTGTAGTGGGATATGGCTTGGATTACAATGGTTTGGGCAGAAATCACCCGGCTATTTATCAGCTTTTCGAATAATATGCGTTTGTAGGGATACAAACACTCCGTAACCAAAATATTCTATTTGAAAATCCTGCTTATCATATGGATTGCTGCGGGCTGTTGTCTTGAGGCTAACGGTCAGTACTATCTGCGTGGAGAAATCAGGGATGAACAGCGAAATCCCCTGAGCAATGTCAGGATAAAACTCTCTTCGAGCGAATACCAGTACTATTCGGGCAGCATGGGCGGGTTCGGTATCACCATCCCACGCTCCATCGATACCATGACCATCGTTGCTGACGGATATTATGTTAATACAGTAGCCGTCAATGCAAGTAAGTTCCAGACCATCGTCCTGAAATCACGCTTTGCACCTCCACCCAAGCCCAGCAATCACCTGCTTTCGATGACAAGAAATCTTTCTGCTGAAATGCGGAATAAATGGACTGTCGCGGCTGAAACCTACAGTTCCCTTCTCGAAAATCCCTTTATTCCCGCAGATGAATATCCTGAAACCGGTTTTGCGGTAAACATAAACAAAGCTTCCTACAGTAATATCCGGCGGTTTATCAATATGGGCAATATCGTTCCGCCGGATGCGATCCGCCTGGAAGAGATGATGAACTATTTCAATATCCACTATACCGAACCCGGTACGGATAGCGTATTTTCCTACCAGTCCGCTGTTTCTTCCTGTCCCTGGAATCCGCAGCATGAGTTGCTTTACCTGAATGTCTGCGCGAGAAAAGCCACACTGGAAAGCATACCACCGGCCAACCTGGTTTTTTTAATCGATGTTTCAGGTTCGATGGACCTGCCCAACCGTCTCCCGCTGTTGAAGACAGCCTTTAGTTTACTGGTGAAAAATCTTCGGCCGGTCGACACCGTTTCAATTGTGGTGTACGGTGGAGTGAATGCCGTCTGGCTGACGCCTACCTGCGGATCTGAAAAGAAAAAAATTCTGGAGTCCATCGCTGAACTGGAAGCCGGCGGGGCAACCCCGGGCGAAAACGGCATCCGCGCCGCGTACCGGCTGGCCAAAAGCACATTTATGAAGGGAGGCACTAACCGGGTTATCCTCGCCACAGACGGAGATTTCAATGTGGGTCAGCGTTCTGAAGAAGAACTGAACCAGCTCATCAACGAATTCCGGTCTTCTGAAATCTATCTGACATGCCTTGGCGTGGGCATGGGAAACTACAAGGATTCCAAACTGGAAGTCCTGGCCAACCGGGGACATGGAAATTTTGCCTATCTCGATAATGAGAAGGAAGCGGAAAAAGTGCTGATGGAAGAATTTGCCCAAACAGTATATGCGGTGGCCCAGGATGCGTATATCGACATCCGTTTCGATCCTGCGAAAGTGAAGAATTACAGACTGATCGGTTTTGACAATAAAGTTTCTGCCATTCAGGATACCACCAATATTATACAGGGCGGTGAGATCGGATCAGGACATGCACTGATGGCGCTCATAGAAATCGAGCCTGCCGCTGCGGATTTTGCCACTGCTGTTTCCTCCGGCACGATTGCCAGACTCAGAATGCACTACCAGGTTCCGGGAAATGACCATGAAATCACAGAGGAGTTTCCGGTGCAGGACGCCTATAAGCCTTTTAATGATATTCCGGCTTACTATCGTTTCGCAGCATCAGTGGCGCTCTTTGGAGACCTCTTAAAAAAATCCGAATTCACGCAGAAGGCCAGCTGGGATGAACTGGCCCTGATTGCAAAGAACAGCAGCGATCCCAATGACGTGCCGCAGGTTGAATACTTAGGCCTGATTGAAAAAGCGAAAAAACTTTATCACAAGGAGAAGAAAAAGAAAAAGACGCAGGACGAGAACTAGGCGCCGGACAGCTTATCCGCCTTCGGCAAAAGAAACTGCATTATACCCCAGGCCAGCACATATGCTCCGGCGCAAATACCAAATATAATATTGTAACCAGTCCCCAGCTTTCCCAGGAGTTTGAAATGCTCCAGGATAAGTCCTACAACAAAGGGGAAAAGTATACCTCCGACCGATCCTGCCATTCCACCGATCCCTACTACCGAACTCAGAATTTTTTTCGGAAACATGTCAGAAGCGAGGGTGAAGATATTGGCGCTCCAGGCCTGGTGGGCTGAAGCAGCCAGGCTGATCAGCCAGACAGCAGGCCAGATGCCCGATGTATAGCGAACTAAAAAAATAGGCACAACACAGAGTGCAAAAAGCAGCATTGAATATTTTCTCGCCTTGTATACCGGAAGACCTTTGCGGATCAACCATCCCGAAAGATAACCTCCGAGGATACTGCCAAAACTGGCTACCACATAAACCGTCGATACATGGATTGCCGACTTCGTAATGTTGAGGTGATAGGTTGTATTGAAATAAGTGGGAATCCAGAAAAGGTAAAACCACCAAACCGGATCTGTAAGAAATTTTCCCAGCACAAAAGCCCATGTCTGCCGGTAACGGAAGAGTCCCGACCAGCTTACTTTTTTTCCTTTTTCCACTTCGTTCGTCTCTTTGTCCTGCAGGATATATTCCAGCTCTTCGCTGCTTATTTTTTTCTTCTTTTCCGGAACCTGATACAAAGCCCACCAGAACAGGAGCCAGATAAATCCAAGAGCCCCCGTCCACAAAAAAGCCTCCTTCCATCCAAACGAAGTATAAATCCAGGCGATAGCAGGCGGACCGATAATGGCCGCCACATTGGTTCCGCTGTTGAAAATGCCGGTGGCCAGCGCACGGTCTTTTTTAGGAAACCATTCGGCAACCGATTTTATGGCGGTCGGAAAATTACCGGCTTCACCCAGTCCGAGTGCGGTACGTGCAATACCAAAACCAAAAGTTCCTGTTGCCAGTGCATGGCACATGGCGGCGATGCTCCAGATTGTTATCGAAACTGCGTATCCGAGCCTCGTGCCGATCCGGTCGACAATCCTCCCGAATATCAGCAGGCCGACGGCATAGGCCGTCGTGAAAGCCATGACAATGCGGCTGTAGTCTGTTTCCGACCAGTTGAAATCCTGTGCAAGATTGTCTTTGAGAAGCCCGATCACCTGGCGGTCCAGGTAGTTGATCGTGGTTGCGAAAAAAAGCAGGCTGATGACTGTCCAACGAAATCCCCCCCGGTTTGGCCGCATCTTTGGTTTGATTAAACGAGTGAATTTCTTATAGTGACAATCTTTTTTAGGACTAAGGCCGTGTCCGTCTGCAGTTTTTCAAAATCATTTTTCTCTATGAGGGCTCTGCTGATCAGGCTCCCGCCCATACCAACAGCCGATACACCGGCCCTGAACCAGGCTTCCAGGTTGTCATTGTCCACTCCCCCGGTTGGCATGAATAACAGATCGGGAAAAACTTCCCTTACCGACCTGATGAAGGCAGGACCCAGCACCTGCGCCGGAAATACTTTCACCATTCCAAGACCCTCCGCCTGGGCTTCGGCCAGTTCCGTTGGCGAGAAACAGCCTGGTATCCATAAAATACTTTCTTTCTTTGCCAATCGTGCCAGGCCGGACGTAAATCCCGGGCTCACCAGGAAATCGGCACCCGCTTTCAGGGCCTGAGAGGCGGATTTCAGATCATTCACCGTACCCATACCCAGCATCAGGCCCGGGAATTTTTTTTGTGCTGACTTTTTCAGTGACCGGAAATTTTTCATTGCCTGTCTTCCGCGATTGGTATATTCAATCACGCGTATACCCGCGCGATATAGTGATTCCATGATGGATAAACTCGTCGTTTCTTCAGGATGAAAATATAAAGGCAGTACGCCCTGATGCGTTATGGCCTGGATGATCTTTTCGTTTTTATGCATATTGCTGAATTCTGTTCTGGATCGTCTGTACATCCTGTCCTGTGGAATCTCCGGTTTCGAAAAATTTTCCAAAACCCGCCGATGAAGCAAACAAGATAGTTTCTTTTTCCGTCAGGCCTTTCGAGAGACCATAGATCAGTCCGGCCATAAAGCAGTCTCCGGTGCCGACCTTATCAAGAATCTCATCACTGCGATAAACAGGGGATTCTGCCCAGTGATGTGCACTGTAAAGTGAAGCATAATATAAAATGCCTTTCTCACCTTCTTCAAAACGAAATGTGAAGGCCACGGTTTTAACCCGGGCAAAGCGCCTGAGAAGCTTCATGGCACTCTGATGCGCGTGATGACGATACGAAGAGGGTTCGTTTTTTTGCAGCAGGGCATGGTCGAGCGGGATGCCCAGCAAATCATGGGCAGACCAGATATTTCCCATAACCACGTCACAATGCTGCAGAAGTTTCGACATTATTTCGTGCGGGTTTCGCTGTTTCCATAGCGCGGGCCGGTAGTTAAGATCTATTGAAATCGTGATATTTTTTCTCGAAGCAGCTTCCACCGCTTCAAGGCAAACGGCAGACAAGGTCTCGCCCAGCGCAGGACTGATCGCGCTGAAATGCAGCCATGAAATATCATGCAGTACATGATCCCAGTCGATCGCCCCCGGCTTCAGTTCACTAAATGCCGAATGGGCCCGGTCATAAATTACTGACTGGTTCTTCAGGTCTTTTCCCTGGGCCAGGTAATAACTGCCGAGTTTTTGTCCGGTAAAGAGAATAGTATCCGTGTTCAGATTCCGTCGCCTGAGTTCTTCTGTCAGGTCGCGGGTAATAAAATTGTCGGGCATAGCTGTAAAATAACTTACCGGAAGTCCCCATCCTGCAAGCGCCGTTGCCACATTCAGTTCGGCGCCACCAGCATACACGGGCATCTGACGGGCAGATAACCATGCCCCGTTTGGCGCGGGTGAAAAACGAAGCAGGATTTCGCCGAAACAAAGAATTTTTTGCATAGCTGGCATTTGCCGGGTCACTCAGGGTTTTCAGAACCAAAATATGTTTTGGCGTTGAAGTAGCAGACATCCTGAATGATTTTTCCCGTCCATTTGATGTCGTCGGGCAGTTCTCCGTTTTCTATTTCATTCCCCAGCAGATTACAAAGAATTCTGCGGAAGTATTCATGTCTCGGATAGGAAAGAAAGCTCCGTGAGTCGGTGATCATGCCTATAAACCGGCTGAGAAGTCCCATATTCGAGAGTGTGTTGAGCTGCCGCTCAATCCCCTCTTTCTGATCAAGGAACCACCAGGCCGATCCCCACTGAATCTTTCCTGCCACCGATCCGTCATTAAAGTTACCAATCATTGTGGCCATCACTTCATTGTCTGCCGGATTATTGTTATACAGGATCGTGCGTGCGAGGTGGTTTTTTTTGTCTAGTGTGTTAAGGAAAAAAGACAATCCCCTTGCCTGGGGGAAGTCGCCGATTGAATCCCAGCCGGTGTCAGGTCCCAGTTTGGCCAGCATTCTCTCGTTATTGTTCCTGAGGGCACCGAGATGGAATTGCTGCACCCAGCTTCTTTCGTGGTTCCATTCCGCCAGGTGAAGGAGGATGGCGGATTGAAATTTTTCTTTCTCCTGTTTTTCGGGTCGCTGGCCATTTCGGACTTTTTCAAATATTCCCTGAAGTTCCTTATCTGTCCAGTCACAAACATATATTTGTTCCAGGCCATGATCTGAAACCCGGCATCCGGCATCATGAAAAACGTCATGACGTTTTTTTAAAGCATCTAACAGCGATGCATAACTGCTAACGGGTACGGCTGCCTGTTTCCCGAGTTTTTCTGTCCAGGAATTGAAAGAGTCCGGATTTTCGAGGTTCATGGCACGGTCAGGACGAAACGAAGGCCAGACCCGGAATGAAAGTTCCTGCTGTTGAATCCGGCGGTGGTCATCCAGAGACTCCGCGGGGTCGTCGGTTGTGCCGATCAGTTCCACGTTCATGGATTTTAGTAAACCGTGCACGCGAAAGTCGGGCGTCTGCAATTTTCCGTTGGCATGCAGATAGATTTCGTCTGCCGTTTCAGGGTTCAGGATCTTTTCGATGCCGAAGTATCGCTGCAATTCCAGGTGTGTCCAGTGATAAAGTGGATTGCGGATGGTAAAGGGTACGGTTTCAGCCCATTTCAGAAATTTTTGCCGGTCGTTTTTCTTACCTGTGATAAATTCTTCGGGAATTCCCTGCGCCCGCATGGCCCTCCATTTGTAATGATCCCCCCGCAGCCAGATATCCGTGAGGTTTTCAAACTGGTGGTTTTCTGCTATCTCCTTCGGTGGCAGGTGGCAGTGATAGTCAATGATCGGAAGTCCGGCGGCGTAATCGTGGTAAAGTTGTCTGGCAGTTTCGTTGTGAAGCAGAAATTGGGCGTCGAGGAATTTTTTCATGTTAGTGATTAAAGGGAAACCCCGCGTTTCCAGGGAATAAAATCGTCCTGGTTTAACTGTACGGCTTTGGGAATCAGTTCACCGCTGGCAGCGCGTATACAAAATGAAAGAATTTCTTCGCCCATCTCCCCAATGGTTTTTTTCCCTTCTATGATGGGTCCTGTGTCTATGTCAATAATGTCGGGCATTCGCCGGGCAAGCGCTGTATTGGTTGATATTTTTATCGTTGGACAAACCGGGTTGCCGGTGGGTGTTCCCAATCCGGTCGTAAACAAGATCAGCGTGGCCCCGGAAGCAGCCTGTCCGGTCGTTGCTTCGACGTCATTGCCCGGAGTGCATACCAGGTTCAATCCTTTGTTTATGGCAGGTTCCGTATAATCCAGTGTACCGGATACAGGAGCACTGCCTCCTTTTTTTGCGGCACCTGCTGATTTCATGGCATCGGTGATCAGACCGTCGCGGATATTTCCGGGTGAAGGATTCATATCGAATCCGGAGCCTGATCTTTTTGCGGCGCCTTCGTAGTCCTTCATGAGGCGAATGAATTTTCTCGCCACTTCTTCATTTACCGCACGATCCACCAGTTCCTGCTCCACGCCACAGAGTTCCGGGAATTCTGCGAGCAGAACCTTCCCTCCCAGTGCCACGAGAAGGTCAGCACAATATCCGACAGCCGGGTTGGCCGTAATACCGCTGAATCCATCGCTTCCACCACATTTAACACCGATCGTAAGTTTGTCCAGTGGAGCAGGTTTTCTTTCCAGCCGGTTGATTTCCACCAGGCCCTCGAAGGTCTTTCGGATGGCCTCCTGTATCAGTTGCTCTTCACTCTGCGACTGTTGCTGTTCAAAAACAAAAAGAGGTTTGTCCATTCCGGGATATGCTTCACGGATATCTTCCACCAGGTCGGCGCTCTGCAGGTGCTGACAGCCGAGACTCAGGATGGTAATCCCGCCTACATTCGGATGACCGGCATAAGCAGTAAGCAGCTTGCCAAGGACCGCCGAGTCCTGCCTGATGCCCCCGCATCCGCCATCGTGATTCAGAAAACGGATGCCGTCGACATTTGGGAAAATCCTTGATGGAATGGCATCCCGGGTTAGCAGGCCGGGTCCTGCCTCGCTCAGCGGACGGCCTTCCCGGCTGGCGCGGATGAGTTCACGGGTAAAGGATTTATATTTTTCTGTTACTGAATAGCCGAGTTCGTTTTGAAGAACCTCCCTGATAACATCGAGGTTCCTGTTTTCACAAAAAACGGTTGGTATAAACAGCCAGTAGTTTGCGGTGCCTACCCTGCCGTCGCTGCGGTGATACCCATAAAAAACCTGGTTACGGAACCGGGAAATATCGGGAGGATTCCAGCTGTATTGCACGGCACGGTAGTCATAGTCCCGCGCAGCGTGTATAAGGTTTTCGGTGCTTACCCGGCTTCCTGCCTTTACTGCAACCGACGTCCTCCCTACAAGAACCCCATACATGATGATTTCGGTATCCTTCGGGAAATCCTTCATGTAAAATTTATGTTTGGCCGGAACGGGGTCTGTTAACGAATAGCTGTGCCCGTTATATTCGACGGTACGGCCCGCCGGCAGGTTCTGCAGGGCTACCAGGATATTGTCGGCAGGATGTATCTGTAGTATGACGTTCATTGACGGCTGGTAACTTTCAAATGTACGGCAGCCCGGGTCAATGGAGATCAAAGGCGGGCAAAGACGGCCAAAGTTTTAAAAACTATATTTGCAGGAGCGTATTTTCATATAACTGCTGATGGGTTACCGGCTATACAGACTAAAAATTTGAATTATGCAAAACATCAGGATTGCCACCGCCCAGTTTGAAAATAAATCCGGCGATAAAGCGTACAACCTGTCTGTAATTGATACACTCTCTGCTAAAGCGGCCGCTGAAGGAGCTGAAGCCATTGCTTTTCATGAATGCTCCATCACGGGTTACAGTTTCGCCAGAAAGCTTTCCCTTGAACAAATGCTCGAAATTTCGGAGGAAATTCCAGAGGGTGAAAGTATCCGCGCACTGAAAAAGATCGCTGCAAGGAATCGTATTGCCATTCTCGCGGGTCTCTTCGAAAAGGACCGGATGGGCAATATTTACAAGGCCTATGTCTGTGTGGACTGGACGGGCCTGATTGCCAAGCACCGAAAGCTTCATCCTTTCATCAACCCGCATATCAGACCGGGCGAAGCCTATACCGTGTTTGAACTCAGGGGTTGGAAATGTGGCATTCTGATCTGTTATGACAACAATATCATCGAAAATGTCCGTGCGACCCGTTTGCTGGGTGCTGACGTAATTTTTATGCCCCATGTGACGATGTGCACACCTTCTACCAGACCCGGTGCAGGGTTTGTAGACCCGGCCCTCTGGGAAAACCGGGAAGAGGATCCAACCTCGCTTAGGATGGAATTCGACGGGCTGAAAGGGAGGGCCTGGCTGATGAAATGGCTTCCGGCCCGCGCTTATGACAATGCGGTGTATGTGGTCTTTTCCAATCCTGTCGGCATGGACGACGACCAGTTGAAAAATGGCTGTTCAATGATCCTTGATCCGTACGGTGATATATTGGAAGAATGCAGACGGCTTGGTGACGACTATGTGGTATCGACCCTGACAGCAGACAAGTTAACGCTGGCAGGTGGTTACCGGTATATAAAGGCCAGAAGGCCCGATCTGTACGGGGAGATCATCGGTCAGCCACATGATCCCCGTCAGCAGGTTTCCTGGATGGAACCTGCTGGTGAGACGGACCTGCATTCAGGATAATTGCTTTCGTTATTTGATCAGGAAAGCTTAATTTTGCAACCCGGCTAAAAGGCCCGGGGCGTAGCGTAGCCCGGTCATCGCGCCTGGTTTGGGACCAGGAGGTCGCAAGTTCGAATCTTGCCGCCCCGACAATAAAAATACAATCCTTCGCGGAAGCGAAGGATTTGTTGTTTTAGACAAGGCATCCCGGGCTTGCCCGGGCAAGCCGGAGTTAAAACAACAATATCCCCGAAAGGGGATTGTATTTTTGTTGAATACCCCTCACCAGATCTTTCGAAGAAAAATCTTGCCGCCCCGACAATAAAATACAATCCTTCGCGGAAGCGAAGGATTTGTTGTTTTAGAAAAGGCATCTAAAATCGACCTCCTCGTTAAACACCGCATACACACAACGCCGGTAGTAATCCGGCGCCTCATTTCAACATGCCCCGCTGACCTAAAATTACCTGCATTTGAATTAAACGTACAAGTACACTGTCCTGCGGTCTGGTAGTTTTGCAGGCTTAATCAGGTAAGCCACTACTATGTTGGATTCGATAAGCCACAAGTGAAACAGACCTGATATGATTCCAGCAAACAGTATTTTATGTTCAAGCATTTTTCATCCGGTTTTTTTCGCAGGTGTACCCTGCCTGTTCTTTTATTCTTTTCTTATTTCCCCGGCATCGCACAAAATTCGTCGCTCAGTGGAATTGTCCGCGATGTGGATGGCAAAGCGGTTGCCGGGGCCGGCGTTCAGCTGCTCCATTCACCGGATTCGACTGTCCTGAATGAAATGATAACTGACACAGGAGGCAGGTACATATTCAACCACCTTGGAAAAGGATTCTATCTGATTTCAGTAACCCACGCGGGCCTCAAAAAAACATATTCGGAAAAAGTGGAAATACTTTCAGATGGCGGACAGCAGGAATTGGGTGTGCTGGTACTTAAAATGGCAGAGACCAAACTGAAAGATATAACCGTCGTGGCCAGAAAGGCCCTCTATGAGCAAAAAACAGACCGGCTGGTCATCAATGTTAAAGGAAGCATCTCGGACGCTGCCGGAACAGCGCTGGACGTTTTGCAGAAATCACCGGGTGTAACCGTAGACAGGCAGGCCAACAGCATTGCCGTGAATGGCAAAACTGGTATTTCGGTTATGATCAATGGCAAAATGACCTATATGCCCAACGACGCCCTGATTCAGTTTCTTGCAGGCATTCCGGCAGGCAATATCGAACGGATAGAACTGATTGCGGCTCCATCGGCTAAATATGATGCGTCCGGCAATGGTGGCTTAATCAATATTGTACTGATCAGCAATCCTGACACAGGATTCAACGGCTCATGGTTTCTTACCGCTGGCTACGGACTCCGGGAATCAGCCGCGGCAGGACTTAATTTCAATTATCGCACGGCACGATTAAATCTTTCGGGAAATTATTCATTTACCCATGATCATGTCATACAGACGAGTACCGCTTTCACACAATACAGCCGGAGCGGGCACCTGACCACCAACCAGTCTTTTTCAAACCGGGACGCGATAACGCAGGTTCAGAATTTCCGGATCGGCCTGGACTACCAGATGAACACCAACACCACTATCAGTATGCTGGCCGGGGGATACAACAGCGTCTGGTCGATGGTAGCGGAAAACGGTGCGACCGTCAGCCGGAAAAATATCCCGGATTCGGTCATCCTGAGTACTGACAATCCCGAAATAAATCACTGGCAAAACCTGATGGCCAACCTCAGCATACAACACAATTTTAAACGCGGAAAGGCACTCTATCTGGATGCCAGCTATATTTTTTATCACGATAATAATCCCAATACCTATTCAACGGATTATTATGCCGGCGACGGCCGGTTCCTGCAGCACGAAGATGCAGTGGGGGGAAAAATCACACCTATTCATTTCCAGGTATTTTCCGCCGACTTCACTTCTCCCCTTTCGCCAAAAATTTCAATGGAAGCGGGTGGAAAAATATCCCTCTCCAGTTTCGACAATGAAGTAAGTGTGGCGAAACTGACTGCCGGCCGGTGGCTTCAGGATTCAGGTCTGTCTGCCAACTACCACCTGGTGGAAAATATAGGCGCACTATATGCTTTATTTACAATGAAAGCTGGCAGCCAGACGACTATTACGGCCGGCCTGCGCTATGAGTATACCTTTTCGAACATGGGTAACACACAAAAAAACAACCTGCTGTACAGGTACTATGGTGACCTGTTTCCGACATTTCAGTTTTCAAAAAAAATCAATGCATACCATAGTGTGAATTTTTCCTACAGTCGCCGCATAACGCGTCCCGGTTTTAACGACCTGGCACCCTTTACCATTTTCTTTGATCCGAAAACATTCTATTCCGGCAATCCGGATTTGCAGCCTGCCATCGCAAACAGTGTGCAGGCCGGATATGGTTTCAGGAATTATAGTTTGTCGGTTGGATACACCCATGAGATCCATAACATTGACAATTTCTATTTTCAAACCCATCGGATCGACACCCTGACAGGCATCGTTTACCTGTCTGCAAGAAATTATAACTACCAGAATTATCTGACAGTTTCCCTGTCGCTGCCAGTCAACATTACCTCATGGTGGACGATGCAGAACAATCTCGTCTTTAACTGGCGCCGGGTAAATACGGCAAGTGAGGAGATTAATATTTCACTGAATTACCCTGACTATAATCTGAGCACCACGCAGAGACTTATTTTTCCCAGGGCCTATACTGCCGAACTCACAGCGATTTATTCTTCCGCCGGCTACTTCGGCACCGCAAAGCGCCAGCCATTGTATCAGATCAGTGCCGGTCTTCAAAAGAAACTGAAAGGCGACAGGGATGTGCTTCGGTTTATTGCCAATGATGTGTTCAATTCAGGCGGCTACTACCAGTTCGGTGAAGTACTACCCGCGTCAGGTGCCGTCGTAAACCGCACCTTTGACTTTGCCAACATGTCATTCCGGTTCAGTTTCACGCATCAATTCGGTAGCCGTGGGCTGACAGATAAAAAACAGAGGACGATCGGTGCAGAAGAGGAGTTGCAAAGAGTTCACAATTAGCCGGTTTAAAGTGAAAGCATAAACTTGGTCCCCGATTTGCATTATCCTGTTAGGATAACAAATCGATGGCAAGGATTTTCATTACAGGTTCTTCAGACGGACTGGGCAGGATAGCCGCGGAGATACTTATCAGTCAGGGTCACCGGGTGGTGTTACACGCACGAAACATAGCCCGGGCCCGGGAAACCAGGATCTCTTCCCTGGGTGCCGAACAAATTCTGCTGGGCGATCTGTCGTCGATAAGTGAAACCAGGCTGCTCGCCAAGCAGGCCAACGGTACGGGAAAATTTGACGCTGTAATTTTCAATGCGGCGGTAGGTGATCATGAACAGAAAAAGGCGACAGCCGACGGCCTCTCTCATGTGTTTGCCATCAACAGCCTTGCACCTTATATTTTGACCTGTCTGATTGAAAAACCCGCACGTATGATCTATATGAGTTCGGGTTTGAACCGTTCCGGAACAGCCGAATTCAGCGATCCTAACTGGGAAAATCGCCGATGGAACGGATATGCCGCTTATTCAGATTCCAAACTACACAACGTGATCCTGGCTTTTGCCGTGGCCCGAAAATGGAAAAATGTTTTTTCCAATGCCGTGGATCCCGGCTGGGTTCCTACAAAGATGGGTGGCAAAGGCGCGCCTGATTCACTCAGCGACGGGGCCGTCACCCAATGCTGGCTGGCCGTAAGTGAGGAAAAGGAAGCCATGGTGAACGGAAAATTTTTCCATCATAAAAGGACGGCACACTATAATCCGCAGGCGGATGATGAGGCGATCCAGGAAAATTTTCTCGCCACCTGCGAAGAAATATGCGGCATCAGCTTTCCTGAAGAACAATCCAGGATGAGTTCCTACATGAAATAATACCATCGGATAGAAATCCGGTCTCAGTTCACGGAAGCCGTCCTCTTTTATTTCCTTAAATTGTCGGACGATCGCTTTCATGCAGGTTTCCCTTTTTCAGTTTGTGATTTTTTTGCTTCTGGGTATCGGATTAATTTTTATTCTTTCGATCCGCTATCGTCTGCCCGCATTTTATTCGCTCCTGCTGGCATGTCTCCTGGTCGGGTTTGGCTTTCAGCAGCCCACGGCAAAAATCATTGGTGACATGAAAGAAGGATTTGGAGCGGTGATGAGGTCCCTGGGTTTTATTATCGTGCTCGGCACGGCGCTGGGTATCCTGCTTGGAAAAACAGGAAGCAGTCATGTCATGGCCGCCGCCATTCAACGCCTGACCGGCAGGAAAAAGGCAGCCATGGGCATAAGCATTACGGGTTTTATCGTCGGACTTCCTGTTTTCTGTGACTCCGGCTATATCGTACTCAATGGGCTGAACCAGTCCCTGTCTAAAGAGTCAAGAACCCCGCTTGTGATCACCAGCATTTGCCTTGCCACCGGTCTTCTTTCCGTACACTGTCTGGTACCTCCTCATCCGGGTGCAGCTGCTGCTGCTGCAACGCTGCAAGTCGACTATGGCAGGCTGATGAGCATAGGGATCCTTGTAGCCATTCCTGCCATGTTTACCGGCTATTTCTGGGCCAGTCGTGCAGGCCGGAAATATCCGGCCATATATGCTGAAGACAAAAATGTAAAACCTGCTGATATTGTCAGAGGCCCTTCTGTAATCCGTGCCTTTCTTCCCGTCATCGTACCCATCCTGCTCATCGCGATAAAATCTTTTCTGCCTGTGGGGAACACCGGGGCACTATACTCCATTGCATCTTTTGCCGGCGATCCTGTGATCGCCCTTCTAATCGGTATGCTGATTGCTTTCAGCAATAAAAGCGGGTGGACCCGTGAAGAAGTCAGTCATGTCTTATCTGATGCGGTAGAAAAAGCCGGCGGAATACTGGTAATCATCGGTGCCGGCGGATCATTCGGTGCCGTGCTTTCATCCGGAAGAATCGGAGAACAGGCAGCGCAGCACCTTCCCCTTACCAGCCTGGGACTGGTATTCCCTTTCCTGCTTACGGTTATGCTTAAGACAGCCCAGGGATCTTCTACAGTCGCCATTATTACTGCGGCTTCAATTGTGCAGGCTCTCCTGCCCTCCCTGGGCCTGGAGAGCGAAAATGGCAGGCTGCTCACAGTCCTTGCCATGGGTGCGGGGTCGATGATTATTTCACAGGCCAACGATGCCTATTTCTGGGTCATTTCACGGTTTTCCGGAATTGAAGTAAGACCGATGCTCAGGGTCTATTCCATCGCCACGCTCCTGATGGGAGTGGTCAGCTTCGGCATGGTCCTGCTTTTGTCTTTAATTCTTACACCATGATGAAAATACTTATAGCGCCCAACGCTTTTAAAAACAGTCTCCACGCAGACGAGGTGGCAGACGCCCTGCTCGCGGGATTGAAAAAAAGCGGTTTGGAAGCTGAGTACACCCTGCTTCCGGTTGGCGACGGAGGCGACGGTACAGGTCCTCTTCTGATCAGGGCCCTGAATGGCCGGTCCGTGGGGTCCCTGGCCACAGATCCGCTCGGAAGAAAAATAAAAACTTCATTCGGCTTCGTGGAAGAAAGCCGCACGGCGATCATCGAGCTGGCCGGAATTTCAGGCCTCCGCCTGCTGAAGCCGGAAGAATATGATCCGTTGCATGCCTCTACATATGGATTGGGCGAACAGATCCGGCAGGCGCTGGACATGGGATCAAAAAAAATTATCCTGGGGATAGGAGGAAGTGCAACGGCCGATGCGGGCTGTGGGCTGGCAAAAGCACTGGGCCTGCGGTTTATCGATGGTGCCGGCAAGGAATTTGATCCGCTGCCTGCAAATTTGCCAGAGCTGGCCGATATTGATCTTGATAAACTGGACCCCCGGATTTTCGATACTGAAATTATCGTTCTCTGCGATGTGCGAAATTTTCTGCTTGGCGAAAAAGGCGCTGCAAAGTTTTTCGGAAAGCAAAAAGGGGCTTCAGATGCCGATATAGAATATCTGGAAAATGCCATCCTGCACCTCACTGCGGTGATCAGGAAAAAAACAGGACAGGATCCCAACGCTTTTCCCCACGGAGGTGCCGCCGGCGGCACGGCGGCCGGATTGAAGATTTTTCTTCATGCACAATTAGTGGAAGGGATAGAATTTTTCCTTGACACTATCCATGCCGACTCCGTGCTGGAAAATACCGGTCTGCTGATCACCGGCGAAGGCCGCATCGATTCCCAAACCCTGGAAGGCAAAGCGCCGTGGGGTATTGCCCGCAGAGCAAAGAAAAAAAATATTCCGGTGATCGGCATCGCAGGTGAGATTGATGAAGATCCGGAACTTAAAAACTATTTTGATAAGCTGATCTCCATCAATGATCCTTCATCACCCGTTCAACTCTCGATGAAGCAGACACCAGTAAATCTGTTGCGTGCCGGAGAGGAGATCGGCAGACAATTGAAGGGTTCGCAGGGCGACCCTCTGAAACTTTAATTCAGAATCTCCAGCCGGCGAATACCTGTACTGTATTGTTTTTGAAATTCAGTGCTGACTCGTCAGGTATTCCGTAAGCGGGTTGTTTATACAGATCGTTAAGACTCAGGACATACCGGGCACCTACCAGCACCCCCAGGATGGGATGAATTTCCACCCCTCCGCTAAAACCATAATCGAACCGGTTATAGTAGCTGAGCGCCTGATCGATGGTTTCATTCCCGGTAGATGTCGAAACATCGGCCTTCGCGTTCAGCAGGTATCCCATCTGCGCGCCTATCTGTAACTGGACAAACCGCGTGATGTTAACCGTCATGAGTTGCAGGAGCATGATATAATTCAGCTTATTTGTACCGCTGGCGGAATCGGTGGAAAATTTATAGCCCTGTTGCGAAAACAGCAGTTCAGTTTTAGATCCAATCAGCCGGTCCCAGGACGGTTCATAAAACAAGCCGACATGAAAACCCGTCGCAGAACTCGCGTTGATCTCGGAAGCATTGGTAACATTGGAGAAATTGAGCCCTGCCTTTACACCAATTCCGATCTCCTTGTGAGGCGGTTTTTTCGGCTGGCTGCTGTCTGTGGATGACTGGGCATAGCTTACACCCCATGACATGATCATGAGGAATACGGGGGAAAGAATCTTTTTCATTTTGATAAGATGTATGGTTTAGGTTTATGATACTCCTACCCCGCCCGACCCCTTGTTGAGTTTCAGTGTTAACGGATTCCTCACTAAATATACTAAAACCAAAATGCTTTTGTTCTGTTTACCTATCATTAACATATGGCTCTTTTTTACAAGATTGTTCCTTAACCCGATGAGAAAGGAGGATCGGCTAAATTTGTCATCCTGCCGGGGAGGATCCCTTCAAAGGATCCGGGTAGGGATTTTGCTAAGTATCTTAAACTAAAAAAATGTTGGAAATAAATCAGCCTGCACCCGATTTTGAACTAAACGTCACGCCCAGTGATAAATTCTCCATTAAGGATCTGAGGGGCAAGAAAGTCATATTGGTGTTCTATCCTGCTGACTGGAGCCCGGTATGCGGAGACCAGCTTGCTCTTTATAATGAAACCAATCGCATGTTCAGCAGGTACAATGCTGAGCTGGTGGGTATTTCCGTCGACGGGAAATGGTGCCACGCCGCATACCGTGACGCCAGGAATCTTCGCTTCAGGCTGATGGCAGACTTCGAACCGAAGGGCGCTGTAGCCAGAACATATGGCGTTTACAATGAAAAAGAAGGCAGGAGCGAAAGGGCTCTCTTCATTATTGACGAGGAAGGCATCATCCGGTGGAATTACCTTTCGCCGTCAAACGTAAATCCCGGAGCCGATGGCATCCTGGAAGCACTTCAAAGACTTTCTGAAAAAAAATAGTATGGCAAAGTTGAAACCCGCGGTCAATGATGGCGATCACATGCAGGGCAATACGGCCGCCCCTGTCCAGTTCGTGGAATATGGCGATTATCAATGCCCGCATTGTGCCGCGGCCTTCCCCATGATCAAACAGATCTGCAAAAAATTTAAGGATGAACTGCTGTTTGTCTTCCGCCATTTCCCGCTGACGGAAATTCATCCTATGGCGCAACCTGCTGCCATGGCCGCAGAAGCGGCAGGTCTGCAGGGAAGATTTTGGGAAATGCATGATCTGATATTCGAAAATCAACCCGCACTTCAGCCCGCTTTTTTTCTTTTGCTGGCCGAAAAGTTAAAGCTGAATCTGCGGAATTTCCAGCGTGACCTGCAAGATTCCCGTCTGGCGGAAAAAGTGGATGCGCAGTTTGAAAGCGGTGTGATCAGCGGTGTAAACGGAACACCTTCTTTTTTTATTAATGGGAACAAATATGAGGGAGACTATAATATTCAGTCCCTCTCGCGGGCCATCAAATCCGCCATTACACAAAAGGCCTGAGCTGTCATTCCGTTTTTAAACTTTGTACCGGGTTTGCTGAAGCCACTTTCAGGCACTGAAGGATAATGAGTGCAAAGGCTATCACTACAACGCCCGCACCGGCCATAATATAGACGCTGACAGGCTGGGCAATCCGGTACACATACTGCTGAAGCCACCGGCCGCAGAAATAATACGTGACCGGCCATGCTATCAGGTTGGAGATGAGCAGAAGACCTGCGTATTGTTTGATAAAAAGGGATAGTATATGTCCTGCACCTGCGCCGAGGACCTTGCGGACGGCAATTTCCCGTGTCCTTCGCGTCAGGGCGAGTGATAACACGCCGAAAATACCCAGCAGGACAATGATCAGCATCAGCGTGGTAGCCGTTGCCGCTGCTTTCTTCAATTGTAACTCTGTTTTGTACATCGACTGCAGCTTTTCATCCATGAAAAAATATTCAAATGGCGCGGCGGGAGATAGTTCTTTCCATTTATCCCTTACGGCTGCAATCGAGGCCGATACATCACCGGATTTCAGTTTTACCGTGAGATAGCGATAGGCCCTGGCATCTTTCACCTGCACAAAATTTACCGGAAGCATCGATTCATGGAAGGAGGAAGTATGATAGTCATTTACCACGCCCACCACTTCCATGGTACCGCCACCATTGGCGAATTCGATTTTCTTACCTGCCGCGGTCGTCCAGCCGAATTGTTTTTTTGCCGATTCGGTAATGACCGTTTCACCGGAAACAAAGCCGCCTTCGCCCTTGCGGAAAAATCTTCCCTCCAGCACCCGGAGGCCATAAGTTTCGGCATAGTTTTCATCTACGGCAATGGATTGAATGCTGATGGGACGCGATTCCTTTGAGCCCTGTGGTGTTACCTGGAATTGTGACGGTGGCATCCTGTCAGGAACTTCAAAACTTACAGTTGCCGACCTTACAGAACTCAGATTCAACAGTCCGTTCCTGATTGATTCCATTTTGACCACGCCCACTGAATCCCATTGTTTCGGAAAGGCGGTAATGACCATCAGCTGTTCCTTGTCATATCCCAGATCACTGGCAAATAGGAAATGAATCTGTTTTGAGAGGGTAAGAGAAAATATAAAAACTCCTGTGGCGATCGTGAATTGCGCAGTCAACAGCGATTTTTTCAACCAGACTCCCCTTTCCACAGAGGATAGTTTTCCTTTTACCGAACTAATTACTTCCGACCCGCTGAGGATAAGGGCCGGATAAATGCCGGCCAGTATACCTACGGTACCGGTCAGCATACATAAGAAAATAATTTCTCTGGTGGAAAATTCACCCAGTGAAGGAAGGCTTGTATCCAGCATACTGCTGAACAGCGGACGGAACAGGCCATAGAGTATAAGGGAAAGGATACCGGCGAAAAAAGTCAGTACCACCGACTCGGTCAGGTACTGGCTTACCAGTTGGGCACGGCGGCTGCCAAATACTTTCCGCAGACCGATCTCGCGAATCCGGTAAGAAGAAGTTCCTACGAGTATATTGATGAAATTGATAACGGCCAGCAACAGAATGCCCAGCGCAACCAGGGAAAGAATGGTAAGCGCTTTTGAAACAGCGTTATTGTCTGTATCCAGATAATAGGTTTTCAGTGGCAGGAGGTTTACCCGGAGGTTTTTTGAAATGGTTTCCGGAGAATTCAGTGACAACAGTTTCCGGATGGGGCCGTCTAACTGTGCCGGTTTTACACCCGGCTGCAACTCAACGCAGGAAACGGTGAAAATATCTGTCCAGTTTTCTTCTCCCGCACCCTTGGAATAATACCGGTTCCCTTCGAAAGGTACATACATCGAATAACCCGATTTGCCCGTGACCAGGTTGTTGACGGAATTGTATGGCAGGGTTTTAAAAACTGCGGATACCGTGAAATCCTGCGTGCCGCCGGTGGTAAGGGTCAGCGTAACAAGTTTTCCGATGGCATTCCGGTCCCCGTAAAGTTTAAGAGCCAGTTCTTCAGAGATTACGGCCGAACTGCTGTTGGCAAATGCATGCCTTGGATCACCATACAATAACGGATAACCATACATTGAAATCAGGGTCGTGTCTGAAATGGCGACATCCTCTTTGAAATGGCGGTCTCCGGCAGAAACCACATTGGTTACAGGATTGAAGCGGAAATAATTCGCAACAAGATCAGGATAATCTTTCTTCAATGCTTTTACAACCGGTCCCACGGTCGTGATTTCAGGGCCTGTGTTTTTTATTTTCCAGTCGCTTTTAAGCAGGTATTGATTCCCGATATTCCGAAGGTCCTGATTAACCGCATACTGGCGAAGAACATATTCACCTACCAGAAGGCAGAAGCTGATCCCGATGGCCAGACAAAAAATATTCAATGCTGAAAATACTTTATGCCGCGTAAACTGACGTATGGCAACGAGGATATAATTTTTCAGCATGATTTCAATTTACGGTTTCAGACGCCAACCCAATGCCATATTTTAGTTCCTTACCATTCAATCAATTATATACAGGCGGAACTAGTAAACTGTCCGTATGCGGACGACCGGTGTCTGAACAGGTACGGTTTATTCATCAAAATCCGATCTTTATTTATCATGCGCAACACTACCAAACTGAAACAGATCCTCCTCAAATACGATATGATCCTTTCACTTGAAGAAGAAAATCTTATGCGCCTCACCCTGTCGGATAAAGTCTCGGGGCGCATGACAAGATTCGAGCATTCATCGTACAGCCAGCTGATCTCGAAATCCTATTCTCATTTTCTGAAAGAATTGAAAAAAGAAATAAAACCGCGCTGACACTATCCATCTTTCGAACGCAAAAACAGAGTGTGGAATAACCTACCCTACTGCCCTGTACATCTGGCCTGCTGCTTTAGTGCGCCGCTGGCAAACAAATTGAAGCAGGAAACAATAACAAAAATTATTTTTATGGCCAGATATTCAAAAGGAAGCCAACAGAAGGTAAAGCGGGCAATGGATGAAATGAAAGAAGGCAAATTGAAGAGCGGAAGGAGCGGAAAGAAAGTCACCAACCGAAAACAGGCAATCGCCATCGGGCTGTCGGAAGCCCGGAAACAGGGCAGTAAGGTTCCTAAAGCACCCGCGAAAAAGAAGGCGGTGAAAAAGAGCGCTCCGAAAAAGAGAGCGGCAAAGACTTCCGGTTCCTCCCGGACGAAGTCTGCCAGGAAAAAATCAACTGCTTCAGGCAGAACTTCTGCAAGGAAAACTGCTTCCCGTTCCCGAAGCAGTTCCCGGAGGAAATCTTCTTCGCGATAATACAGAAGTACGGAACAGGCTAAAGGCCATGCACTTACAGTCATCACCATTTACCTGGCATTTTTCTCTCGAAAAGGGGCTATATTTATAATCCTAAAAATTTTAAGAACGATGGCCAGGAAAGAAAAAAAGAATGCCGCCAGCTCTGTGAAGAAGAATCTACTGAAGGATATCGAACAAAAAATAACCGAGTCGGTGCAGGTGTTTCATAAGACGATCAGTGAAAAAAAATTCAGAAAAAAAATACACAAGGCCGGTAAGCTGCTATCCAAATCCCTGACAAGAGATCAGATCACGGTAGTACATAAAGAGAAGAAGAGTCCGGTTGCGAAAGTAAAAAAGACTTCAGACGCAGAAAAAGTTTCCTGATCAGCTGATTCGAAAATTTCAACCTTGGGAAAGAATACCTGTCTGCTTCTTCTCGTTTCCATGAGCTTCCTGGCTTCCTGTTATGCGCCCGGCGCCGGTGGCTATGGAGTTCCTGTATACGTGTATCCTGGTGTAGGCCTGGGCAATATCATCGCCGTGGTTGTTTCCTGGAGCAGGAACAAATCCATTTTATGGGCCATCGTGCACGGCATTCTGGGCTGGCTATATGTTATCTATGCGCTGCTCGTTCCGAAGCGCTGACATATTAGTATGATTTTTGCATCATTATCTTTTTATCAAATCATTTTTTATGACTACCATAGAGATCGCCCGCAAGCTGAAAGAAGATTGTGAAAAAGGTAAATTTGAAAAAGTGCAGAAAGAACTTTTTTCCAAAGACGCTATCAGCATCGAACCACAGGCAGCAGGAGGATTCGAAAAAGAAACCAGGGGTCTCGATGCGATTTTGGAGAAAGGCAAGAAATGGGGGCAGATGGTTAAAGAATACCATAAACTGGAGGTATCCGAACCCCTGATAGCAGGGCAATCTATTGCACTAACCATGCATATGGCCGTGACCATGAAAGAAGGCGGCCCTATGGATATGACCGAACTTTGCGTCTATCATGTGAAGGATGGAAAGATCGTGTCAGAAGAATTTTTTATGTAATTTCTTACAACGACACAGATAAAAACATCTTCATCTACCGCAGTTCCCTGAACTGCATAAGCCCTTGTCTAGTGAAAGTTCATAGCACAGACAGAACATAAAAGGAAACCGGATAAAAACAGGATGATTCCGGGAATCATAAACTTCATCAACGCCGGCCGGTTACCTGTGGCCGAATATATACCGACCATCAGGAGGTCTGCGAATGAACTGAGCAGGGCTGCCAGACCAAACCCTGCCAGGTTAAATCCTCCGAAATAAATCATCAAAAGCAAAGCAGCTCCCAGCATAATACCCTGGGTCAGAAGAATGCGTTTACCGGTATTCATGAATTCGTATTCCTTATCTGCCCAATATAGATAAATTTCAGAAACGCCCCGCGAAGTGGTTTGTTTTCCCATGAACTCAGAAAGGCAGAATTTCTACCGTAAATTGTCTGTCAAATCTTCTTCATGAAGCGCCGGCTCAGCCTGATTATTTTCCTTTTTCTTTTCTGTTTCTCATTTGCACAAAATAAGATCGTCGTGTTTCAATCCGATTTCGGGGTGAAAGATGGGGCGGTATCTGCCATGAAGGGAGTAGCCATGAGCGTTTCAACAGGATTGAAGCTGTTCGATCTCACCCACGAAATCCCGGCATATAATATTTGGGAGGCAGCCTACAGGCTGGAGCAGACCGTTCCCTACTGGCCTGCCGGTACCGTATTCGTTTCAGTCGTGGATCCGGGTGTAGGTACGGAAAGGAAATCGGTTGTATTGAAGACAGTCAGCGGGCAGTTTATTGTAACTCCTGACAACGGAACGCTGACGCTGATTGCCGCCTCGCAGGGCATTTCGGAAATCCGCCAGATTGACGAATCCGTTAACCGCCGGAAAAATTCCGGTGCATCCTATACTTTTCACGGACGCGATGTATATGCTTACACAGCTGCACGCCTTGCTGCGGGCCTGATCCGCTATGATCAGGTAGGTCCAAAACTTCCTCCGGCCGTGGTGGAGATTTCCTACCAGAAAGCCGTCAGGGAAAATGACCGGCTGAAAGGTACCATCCCGATCCTCGACATACAATATGGAAATGTATGGACCAATATAGACGCGTCACTGTTCAACAGCCTGGGGCTGAAATTCGGTGACAGGCTGCAAGTAGACATTTATCACAGCAAGGAAAGAGTATATTCGGGTGACATGCCTTACGGCCAGACATTCGGCGCTGTGGAAAAGGGGAAACCGCTGGCATACCTCAACAGTCTGCTGCAGCTTTCCTTTGCTCTGAATCAGGGCGATTTTGCAAAGACATACCAGGTTTCCAGCGGAAGCGACTGGAAGGTTGAAGTCCGGAAGAAGTAAAACTTAAAATAACGTCATGAAAAGAAAAACCTTTATTCAAATGGGATCTTTATTTGCCGCCTCCCCCCTGCTTCCTTCGCTGTCTGATTACCCGTTTCAGGATAGATTACAGAACTGGGCCGGAAATATCACCTACAGCACCAACAGGGTGTTTTATCCTAAAACACTATCGGAGATGCAGTCCCAGGTAAAACAGTGCGACCGCATGCGGGGCCTGGGCACGAGGCATTGCTTCAACACCATTGCCGACAGCAGCGACAACCTCGTTTCATCCAATAAGATGAACAATATTCTTTCCCTGGATACTGTCCAAAAAACGGTAACCGTGGAAGCAGGCATCACCTATGGCGCGCTGGCGCCTTATCTTCATCAAAAAGGATTTGCCTTACATAATCTTGCATCCCTGCCTCATATTTCTGTGGGCGGAAGCATCATAACCGCTACCCATGGCTCCGGCGTAAAAAACGGGAATCTTTCCACTTCGGTCAGGGGATTGCAGATGGTCATTGCCGACGGAACGGTCGTTGAACTAAGCAGGGAAAAAAATGGCAATGAATTTGACGGCGCCGTGGTATCGCTGGGCGCCCTGGGAATGCTCACCCGGCTTACGCTGGACATCGAACCCACTTACTCCATGCAACAGCAGGTATTTATTCATCTGCCTCTTTCCCAACTCAAAGACCACTTTGAAGAAATTGTCTCCGCCGGATATAGCGTGAGCCTGTTCACCGACTGGCAATCGGATTCGGTGAATGAAGTCTGGATAAAGCAAAAAGTCAACCCGGAGATGAAAAGCCGCGGCCTTTCGGAATTTTATGGAGCCCGGGCAGCCGACAAGGACCTGCATCCCATCATTGAACTGTCGGCCGAAAACTGTACTCCCCAGATGGGCGTGGAAGGTCCCTGGTATGAAAGACTGCCTCATTTCAAAATGGGGTTCACGCCAAGCAGCGGAAAGGAATTACAGTCAGAATATTTTATCGGGAGAAAAAATGCCGTGGAAGCCATTATGGCCATTCAGTCCATCGGCAAGGAAATCGGACCCCACTTATTCATCACCGAGATCCGCACCATTGCCGCTGACGGCTTCTGGCTAAGCCCCTGCCGTGACCGTGATTCCGTGGCCATTCATTTTACATGGAAGCAGGACTGGGACGCTGTAAAAAAATTACTGCCCAGAATTGAAGAACTGCTCAGCCCCTACCAGCCGCGGCCCCATTGGGGAAAATTGTTTACTATGGCACCCGCAACGCTGCAAAGCCGGTATGAAAAACTGGAAGACTTTAAAACACTCGCCCGTCACTATGACCCGAATGGAAAATTCAGAAATGCTTTCCTTAAGAATGAATTGTACAGCTGAAAGGAATGAAGCCTGATACTTCGCCGGTCAGGCTTCTTTGTTGAGCTGGATGCCTGTTTTGGTGAAGACGATCTGTTTCTGTTTGTACAGGTTCCCCAGGGTCATTTTAAAAGTCTTCTTACTGATATGAAAAAAAGAATAGATTTCTTCCGGCGATGACTTGTCGTGGTAGGGCAGGTATCCGTCATGCTCGCGCAATAACCTCATGATCTTTTCTGCTTCATCTTCCACGCGCTGGTAACCCGGTTTACCGGCAGCCACATTGATCTTATTTTCAGGAAGGATGTTCTTTATAAATCCCCGAAACCGGTCACCTACCCCGACCGGTCTGTAAATTTCATTACTGTGCAGGATGCCTTTATGCTGATTGTTGATGATCACTTCATATCCCAGGTCTGTGGGCCGGTAAACCAGAATATCCACCTCATCCATTTCTTTTACAGTAAGCGTTTCATTGGAAAGATATTTTTCCAGCTTCTCCGTGGCGGCAATTCTTCCTGTCAGTTCATCTTTTACAATCTTCACCAGGTACTCGCCTCCCGGCTGGATAAAGCTTATCATGGCTGATTTGGGGATGAAAAGATCCTTCATCAGTCCCCAGTCGAGAAACGCGCCCTGCGGTGTCGTGCTGACCGCACGAAGGATTACGATATCGCCCAGAGTGCCGAGGGGTTGCTGTGTGGTCGCGATCGGCCGGCCTTCTCCGTCATGATACAGGAATACCCGGATCTCATCCCCTTTCTTTGTGCCTGCGGGGACAAAGCGCTTAGGCATAAGAATTCCATCCCCGCCGTCGTCCATAAACACGCCCATATCCTTTACTTTTATAACTTTAAGGAGATTGTATTCACCCATTCTGACGGCAGGCTGATCCATAAAAACAAAGATAAGGCTTCGCCTGCCGACAGTTCAGCCAGGAGGAATTCCATATGAAATCAAAATTGCTTCCCTTGCTTCTTCCCGGTATCCTGTGCTTTGGTGCATGCCGTGAAACAGAAAATCCCACAGATAAACTCTCTGCTTTTTATAAGCCCGTTGACTATCCGGTTCTCCGCAGGGATTCTGCCGCGGTATTTTTTGATTCGCTTAAAAACGAAACCGTGCATTGGAAAAGGGCAGACGTATTTAATCCGGCAGCGGTTGTGCGGGATGGAAAGATTTATGTTCTTTCGCGATGCGAAGACAATCCGGCCGCGGCACTTGGAGGACGCACTTCCCGCATAGGTGTATCCGTCACCGAAGACGGCATACATTTTAAATCTTTCGAAACGCCGGTTCTGTATCCGGCAAAAGACAGCTTTCAAATCTATGACTACCCGGGGGGCTGCGAAGACCCGAGGGT